>Ga0074045_10001184_pt1 | contig 25479 bp, 25 predicted proteins | sample BogForMeECP23OM2_FD_94442 | JGI IMG/M metagenome (GOLD analysis project Ga0074045, IMG submission 94442) | Bog forest soil microbial communities from Calvert Island, British Columbia, Canada - Bog Forest MetaG ECP23OM2 | ecosystem: Environmental > Terrestrial > Soil > Wetlands ... | reverse complement strand
GTTCGGCAGGTCGACCTTGAACCGCACCGCCTCGATCCGCCCGCCGTCGAGGAGCGCGATGGCGTTGTGCAGCTTGCCCTTCTCGACCCACGGCAGGCCGATGAGAACCGCGGGGCCGCCGTCCGCCGTCTCGCGCGCGAGCTCTTCGCAGGCCGTGCGGCAGGCCTCCTGGAAGGCGGGCTTTAGCACCAGGTCCTCGGGCGGATAGCCGGAGAGAAAAAGCTCCGGCGTCATCACGATGTCCGCCCCGAAGCCGGCGGCTTCCGCGCGCGCTTTGCGCAGCCGCTCCGCATTGCCGGCGATGTCGCCGACGATGAACGGAATCTGCGCGAGCGCGATGACGAGGCGGTTTGGTGCGGGCATGGCCGCGAGTTTGCCCGAGTGGAGAGGCGGAGGCAATCGGGCGCCGAGCGCCTCCCGCCCCCCTTGTGGGGGCGGGCAGGGGTGGGGACCGCGCCGTCCGTCATCGCGAGGAGCGAAGCGACGTGGCGATCCAGGGGAACGTCGAGCGCCCTGCGTTCCGCTGGATCGCCGCGTCGGCCTTCGGCCTCCTCGCGATGACACCGTGGGGTTTCGCCCGTCACGCCATTCCCCTTTCCGTTTTTGGCTGTTAAGGTCTTTGCAGACTCATCGTCATGCGCGCGAACGGCGGAGCGGCATCGTCATGGTCGGCGGAAAAGTCTTTATCAGTTACAGCCATGACACGGCGGAGCATCAGCAGCGCGTGCTCGACTTTTCCAATTCGCTGCGTGCGACGGGAGTCGACGCCGAACTCGACCGCTATCACACCCGCCCGAAGCTTCGCTGGCCACGCTGGTGCGCAGAGCAGTTACGGCAGGACATATCGCGGTTCGTCATCGTTGTATGCACGCAAACCTATCGCGATCGCGTCGAAAACAAGGTCGAGGCCGACGAAGGTCGAGGTGTCTTCTGGGAAGGCGGAATCGCCCAATACCTCTATGACGAGAAAGGTAACGCCCGATTTATTCCGATCTTGCTTGCAGACGAACCGGAAACGTCGATACCCGACCCCCTGAAAGGTCACCCGTTTTATCGCATGGGCGCGTTCAACTTGAGCGATCCCGGATTCGAGGCGCTGCTTCGTGAACTCCATAGTCGGCCGGCTGTAGAGAAACCGCCGGTGGGCGCGCCGCCGGATTTTTCGACGCCGAAGACCGCTGCCAATCGACCGCAACCTCTGCCGAAGCTGGACGTACAGACGAGTTTTTCGTCTCTGTTCGACATCGGCCGCATCGACCGCTACGCGCCGGCCGAACTCATCGGCCGCGAGGCGGAGACGAAGCGCATCGACGAGGCGTGGGCGAAGGCGGTCGCGGGCGAGGCGCATCCGCGGGTGCTCACCTTCGTCGCGCTCGGCGGCGAGGGGAAGACGGCGCTCGTCGCCAAATGGGCGATCGGGCAGTTGGACAAGGACTGGCCGGGCTGCGAAGCGGCCTTCGCCTGGTCGTTCTACAGCCAGGGGACGCGCGAGCAGCAGACCGCCTCGTCCGACCTCTTCCTCGCCGAAGCGCTAAAATTTTTCGGCGCGCCGGCGGTCGAAGGCGTCGAGAGCGCCCACGACAGGGGCCGGCGTCTCGCCAAATGGATTGGCGAGAAACGGGCGGTTCTGATCCTCGATGGCCTCGAGCCGCTGCAATATGCGCCGACCTCGCCGACGCCGGGCGAACTAAAGGACCAAGGCCTGCGCGCGCTGTTGAAAGGCCTCGCGCAGCGCAACAAAGGCCTCTGCCTCGTCACAACACGCTATCGGATCAAGGACCTCGAAGGCTACGCCGCGACCGCGCCGCAAATTGACCTCAAGGCGCTCTCGAAGGAGGCGGGCGCGAAACTCCTCGAAAGGCTCGGCGTCAGGGGGGCGCAGAAGGAGCGTGAGGCGCTGACCAACGCCGTCAAGGGCCACGCGCTGACGCTCAATCTGATCGGCTCGTATCTGCGCGACGCCTACGGCGGCGACATCCGTCAGCGCGACCGGATCAAGCTCGCGGAGGCCGACGCGGAGGAGCAAGGCGGCCACGCCTTTCGCGCGATGGACGCATATGCGCGCTGGTTCGAGAGCGACGGCGAGAGCGGCGCCCGCGCGCTGGCGATGCTGCGGCTGATGGGCCTGTTCGACCGTCCGGCGGGTGCCGGCTGCCTGCGCGCACTCTTGAAGGTTCCCGCGATCGAACGGCTGACCGAACCGCTTTTCGATATCGAGAAGAAGCTATTTGGTTTAAGGCGGGACTATCGGCCGCTCGACGCGCAGGAGATCAGCGTAATCCTCACGCGTCTCGCCGACGCCAAGCTCGTGACCGTCAACCGCGACCCAGGCGGCGCGCTCGTTTCGCTCGACGCCCATCCGCTATTGCGGGAATATTTCGCGAAGGACCTTCGCGAGACCCGGCCCGAGGCGTGGAAGGCCGCGCACAAGCGGATCTACGAGCACCTCGCCACGACGACGCAAGACAAGCCCGAGCCGACGCTCGACGATCTGCAGCCGCTCTATCAGGCGATCGCCCACGGTTGCCAAGCGGGGATGCAAGTGCGAATGTCTATCGCGACCGCATCCTGCGTGGCACGGGGTGGGATGGCTTCTACAGCATCAGCAAACTCGGCGCCTTCGGCGCCGACCTAGGCGCCGTCGCCTGTTTCTTCGACGCGCCGTGGCGGCGGATGTCGTCCAACTTGACGGCGGCCGATCAAGCTTGGCTGCTGAGCGAAGCCGCCACCCCTTTGCGCGCGTTGGGGCGGCTGACCGAGGCCCTGGAGCCGATGCGGGCGGGGCTCGAAATGCACGTCAAGCAAGCCGCCTGGGCGAGCGCAGCTAGAATCGCCAACAATTTGAGCGAGCTGGAGTTGACGCTGGGCGAGGTCGACGCGGCGATCCGCGACGGCGAGGCCGCCGTCGTATACGCCGACCGCAGCGGCGACGTCTCCACGCGGATGGTCATGCGCACGAACCAGGCGGACGTCCTGCACCAGGCGGGTCGACGCCCCGAGGCCGAGGCGCGCTTCGTCGAGGCCGAGGCAATGCAGGCCAGGCTAGATCCTGGGCACCCAACGCTTTATTCGCTGCGCGGGTTCCAGTATTGCGGTCTGCTGCTCGGCGACGCCGAGCGCGCCGCCTGGCAGTTGCTGACAGTGATCGGAAACGACCGTTCTGCGCCGCCCCAATCGGCGCTTGACACCTGCGACGCCGTCGCCGGTCGGGCGCGGCGAACGCTGGCTTGGGTGACGCCGCAGAACTGGCTTCTCGACATCGGGGTCGATCATCTTACGCTTGCTCGCGCCTCGCTGGTCCAAGCGATCCTTCGCGCTGAGCCGCCTTCCGGCGAGCATGTGAAAGAAGCGTTGGACTTCCTCCGTCGCGCCGGATCGCAAGACGACCTCCCCCGCGGCCTCCTCACCCGCGCCCTCTTCCGCGCCACGACCCGCGACTTCGACGGCGCGCGGGAGGACCTCGACGAGGCGTTCGAGATCGCCGAGCGCGGGCCGATGCGGCTCCATCTCGCCGACATCCATCTCCATCGCGCGCGGCTGTTCGGGCTCATGGCCGGCCGGCCGGAAAAATATCCCTGGGTCTCGCCGCGCGACGATCTCGACAAGGCGCGGAAGCTCATCGAGTCCTGCGGCTACGGCCGCCGGCGCGAGGAGCTCGAAGACGCCGAGGCCGCATGGCGGCGCATCTATGGCGGAGGGGGGTGACGGGCACGGCGCCTTTGGCGGCTCCCATCATCATCGCGAGCCGTGAAGCGGCGTGGCGATCCAGGGGAACGTCGAGCGCCCACCCTCCCCCTGGATCGCCGCGTCGGCCTTCGGCCTCCTCGCGATGACGGCGGGGTAGCGTAATTCTGAGAATCGCAATTCGCTTGCCAAGCCGCTCCGGCTGTGCTTTGATATTTCCGAAGGTCTGGGTTGGCAAGGCGACGGCTGTGAACGAATGTTCTCACTTGATCTGCAACGCGAAGTCGCGGTCGTCAATTCCACGTGCCCGAGCATCGGCCGCCGCTCCCGCATCCAAAGTGAAAAAGTGACAGTTTTTGGCGCCCAAAGCCTTGGAATCGCTGCCGCCCTGCCAGAACTGCAGCCCCTTCATGTCGCCCTGCGGGGCGAAGAGACGCTACCCCGCCACCCGCCCCGCTTCCCAGCCGATGATCGCCTGCTTCCGCGCCAGGCCCCAATGGTAGCCGGTCAGCGCGCCGGAGCGCCCGAGAACGCGATGACAGGGGACGACGAAGGAGATCGGATTGCGCCACACCGCCGCCCCGACCGCCCGCGCCGCGCGGGGCTTGCCGAGCTTCACCGCGATGTCCGAGTAGGTGGTGGCCCGCCCCATCGGGACGCGAAGCAGCGTCTCCCACACTCGGACCTCGAAGTCGGTGCCGATCATCACGATGCGCAACGGCGCGTCCGGCCGCCACAAAGCGGGATCGAAGGCGCGCGCCGCGGCCAGCGCCGTCATTTCGTCGTCCGCGACGAACTCGGCCCGCGGCCAGCGCCGCATCATGTCGGCGAGGGCTAAAGGCCGGTCGCCGTCGTCGACGAAGCCTAGGCCCGCCATGCCCCGCGGAGCGACGACCACGATCGCCTCGCCGAACGGCGACGGGTGGAAGCCGTAGCGGAGCACGAGGTCGTCGCGGCGGTAGTCGCCCGGCGTCAGGGCTTCGTGGCTGACGAACAGGTCGTGCAGTCGGCTCGGGCCCGAGAGGCCGACGTCATAGGCCGCGTCCAGTACGCTCGCCGAGGAGCGCAGAAGCTCGCACGCGCGCTCGATGGTGATCGCCTGCAGAAAGGCCTTGGGCGTGAGGCCGGCCCAGCGCTTGAACACATGCTGAAAGTGGGAGGGCGACAGCCCGACCTCAGCCGCGACGTCTTCGACCGACGGCTGGTCGCGCCAGCGGGTCGAGAGGAATTCGATGGCGCGCCGGACGGTCGGGTAGTCAGCGGAGTCCGGGGGGCAGCGAAGGCGTGTCCAGCATGGGATTTGTCCAATTCTCCGGCGACTCTCGCGCGCCCGCGCCCGCGACGCCACCCGAAAACGACGGCGCCTGTCACAGCGGGTCGAGAAGCCCCGTCGGCAGCCCGTCGATGCTGATGCTGTTCTTCTCGCGCCGGTAGGCCGCAAGGCCGTCTTCGCCCTTGGCGCGGGCCCAGTTGTCGAGCGACGGCCGCTCGCCGCGAAAGTCGAACAGCGGCACGCCATAGCCGCACGACGTCTGAACCCGGTCGACATGCAGGCGGACGATCTGGCGCGCGCCCGCCGGCTCCACGCCGCCGAAGGCGCTCGCGAGAAGCTCGGCATAGACTTCGCCGCCGCGCCGAAGAATCTCGCCGCGGCCGTAGAGGCGCAAGATGTTCGGCGGCCCGTCGAAGGCGCAGAACATCAGCGTCAGCCGCCCGTCCGCTTTCATGTGCGCGGCCGTCTCGTTGCCGCTGCCGGTCCTGTCGAGATAGGCGACCGTCAGGTCGTCGAGCACGGCAAAGCTCTCGGTCCCGCGTGGGGAGACGTTGACATGCGCGCCCGGCGCCGCCGAGGCGGCGAAGAAGATGCGCTGGCGGCTGATGAACGCGCGGCAGGCCGCGTCGATCGCGGGAAGCACCTTGGCCATGACTGCGAGCCTAGCGCGAATCGGTCAGCGCGTCCCAGCCCCATTCGAGCAGCGGCAGAGAGTCTTTGGCGAAGGCGCAGAAGGCGTCGATGAGGGCGGGCTCGCGGATTTCCTTTTCCGACACGCTTCGCAGACAAATGAAATGCCGCTGCCGCGCCGCGACGAGAATCACTGGATCGGTGACCGCCTCGAACCCCCGCGTCGCGCGCTTCAGCGCGTCCTCCTCGCTGAGTTTGAGCCCCGCCTTCCTGAGCTTCGCGATCATCTGCTTAAAGGCCTTGGGCGCACGAGCCGCCGCGTCGCGGAGCCTTGAGAGCGCCGTCGGTTCGGGCTGGTAGAAGCCGGCGGCGAAGAAGCACTCCTCGGGCGAGAGGTGGAAGTAGAGCACGCCGGGATCGTTCTTTGAGCCGCTGCGGGTCATCGCGACGCCGGCGTTGGTCTCGTAAGGGTCCTTGTTCTTGGCGAAGCGCACGTCGCGGTGGATGCGGAACAGCGACGTCTTGCGATCGCCCTTGATCGGGATCTTCGCCTTGGCGAGCCGCGCCGCCGTGTCCTCCACGAGGTCGCCCATCGGTCCTTTGACGCAGCTTTCGTAAGTCGCCCGATTGGCCTCGAACCATTCCTTCGTCTGATGGAACGCCAGCGCCTTGAAAAACGGCAACGCCTGCGGCCCGAAGCCCTCGAATGGCATGTTGCTCTCTTTCTCGCCCCGCGAGCGAGACTAAGGAGACGCGCGGAGTCGAGCAATCCCCCGCGCTCGGCCGGTCTGCCGGATCACGACTTCTGCAGCACCGCGGCGCGGCTGGAGGCGACGTTCGGCCGATCGACCGCGGCAAGACCGGCCTCGGCGGCGAGCGCGAGTTCCTTTCCGAACCGGTCCTGGCTCACGTGACCGGCGGGTTCGACAAGGAGCATGCGGGCCCCACGCTTCATCGCGCGCGCGGCTTCGGCGAAGAACGTCGCAGCCGAAGGCATTTCATGGACGACCGCAAAGGCCAGGACGAAATCGACGGCGCCTTCCCACGCTTCGAGCGCCATCGTCGACTCCGGCGCGACCCGTACGTCGATGCGGTCAAGCAGCCCCGCCCGCTCCGCCCGCCGTCTGAGCCCCGCGATCATTTTCGGCTGAACGTCGACGGCCACGACCCGACCCTCCGGGCCGACCAGCCGCGCAAGCTCCAAGGTGAAGAAGCCCATTCCGGGGCCGGGCTCGAGAACGATCATTCCCGCGCGCACCAGCGGCGAAAGGATGCGCGACGGATCCTGCCTGAGCTTGCGGATCGGACTCGTCAGGAAGTAGCCGGCCCACCAGGGGCATACGTGGCGCGTGGGCATTGTGGTTCTCGCCTTCGCCTGGCTCCCGCCATGCGCGTTCGGTCAGCGATTATGGCTTCCGCATGTGACGTCCCTACGGGCAGCCGCGTCGTTCCATGGATTCGAAAGAGCTCACACCTCGACCGGATGCCGCGCCATCCCGTCGGCGCCGAAGATGCGCTGATAGCGCTCGATTTCCTCCTGCGCGCCGAGCGCCTTGTTGGGATTGTCCGAGAGCTTCACGGCCGGCCGGCCGTCGGCCTCGACCACCTTGCAGACGAGCGAGATCGCCCTGAGCTGACCGTCCGCCCCGGCCGGTGCGCAACCGAGAAAATCGTTGGTGAGGTTGGTGCCCCAGCCGAACGACAGGTTCACGTCGCTGCGCAGCGCCCGAGCCGACTCCTCGATCGACTCGATGTCCATCGCGTCGGAGAGCACGATCAGCTTCTCCGACGGATCGCGGCCGCGCGTCCGCCACCACGCGATGAGCTCGCGCGAGGCTTCGAGGGGCGGCTTGGAATCCGGGCGCGCGCCCTTCCAGTCGGCGACCCAGTCGGGGGCGTTGCGCAGGAAAGCGGTGGTGCCGAAACAGTCCGGCAGGACGACCAGCAGGTTGCCGCCGTACATCGTCGCCCAGTCGCGCAGCACCGCATAAGGCGATTCGCGCAGTTCGGCCTCGTCGCGGGCGATGGCGCCGTAGACCATCGGCAGCTCGTGGGCGTTGGTGCCGATCGCCTCGAGGCCGGTGTCCATGGCGTGCTTGACGTTCGACGTGCCGATGAAACTGTCGCCGAGGCCCTCCTGCATCGCCTCGACGCACCAGCGCTGCCACAAGAAACCGTGCCGACGGCGGGTGCCGAAGTCCGAAACCTTCAGCGGCCCCTCGCGCTGAAGGATGCGCAGCCGCTCGACCTTGGACCACAGCTTGGCCTTGGCGCGGGCATAGAGCACGTCGAGGTCGAACCGGCTCATGCTGCGCATGGCGGCCCGGGCTCTCAGCTCGTTGATGATGGCGAGCGCGGGAATCTCCCACATCGTCGTCTCGGCCCACAGTCCGGAGAAGGTCAGCTCGTACTGGCCGTCGCGCTGGGTCAGCTCGTAATCGGGCAGACGGAAGTGGGCGAGCCACTCCATGAATCCCGGCTCGAAGATGTGCCGCGTGCCGTAGAACGTGTTGCCCGCGAGCCAGATCAGCTCGTTCTTGGCGAAGCTCAGGGTGCGGGCGTGGTCGAGCTGGTCGATCAGCTCGCGCTCGTCCACGATCTCGGCGAGCCGCACCGACGCCGTCCGGTTGATGAGCTGGAAGGTCACCCGCCGCTCGGGATGCATCTTCCAGATCATCTGGAGCATCAGGAGCTTGTAGAAATCCGTGTCGAGCAGCGTCCGGATCGCCGGGTCGATCCGGAAGGTGTGATTGTAGACGCGGGTTGCGATATCCGTGGCCATTGTGCGACCTTAGGGGGCCGTTCGGGAGGCGACAAGGGCGCGCGGGGCGCGGACCCGGCGGAGGATTTTGGGTCCAAGATGCATGCAATCGCTTCTGAGCGCGAGGACCGCAGGCGCCCGCCGCGCGTCGGCCTGTTCGTCACCTGCCTCGTCGACATCATGCGCCCGACGGTCGGCTTCGCCGCGGTCAAGCTCCTGGAGGACGCCGGCTGCAAGGTCGTCGTTCCCGCGCAGACTTGCTGCGGACAGCCGGCCTTCAACTCCGGCGACCGGGCGACCGCTGCGGCGCTCGCGCGTCAGGCGATCGAGGCGTTCGAGGATTGCGACTACGTCGTCGCGCCGAGCGGCTCCTGCGGCGGCATGCTGATCAGGCATTACCCGGAGCTGTTCGCCGGCGAGCCGGAGATGGCGACGAAGGCCGAGCGATTCGCCGGGAAGACGCACGAGCTCGTCAGCTTTCTCACCGACGTTCTCGGCGTCGAGCGCGTGACGGCTCGGTTCGACGGCACGGTCGCCTATCACGATTCGTGCGCGGGGTTGCGGGAGCTCGGCGTCAAGGCGCAGCCTAGGCGGCTCCTGGCGAGCGTCGAGGGCCTGAGCCTTGTCGAGCTCGACGAGGCCGAGACCTGCTGCGGCTTCGGCGGCCTGTTCGCGGCCAAGTACGGCGAACTTTCAAACGCAATCGTCTCGCGCAAGGCGGACGACATTCGCAAGACTCCGGTCGGGACTGTCTTGGCGGGCGACCTCGGCTGCCTTCTCAACATCGCGGGCAAGCTTCAGCGCGAGGGCTCGCCGGTCCGGGCGAGACATGTGGCCGAGGTGCTCGCCGGAATGGCCGACGGCCCAGCGATCGGCGAGCCGCAGAAGGAGGCCCGACGATGACCGCCGTCGCGACCACGCCGCACTTCAAAGAGAACGTCCACGACGCCCTGACCGACGCGCGGCTGCAAGGCGCGCTCGTTCACGCCCGCAATTTCACCGGCCGGCGTGCGGCAGCGGCTGCGCGGCTGCCGGAGTTCGAGGCCCTGCGAGACAGCGCCCGCGCCATCAAGGACCATACGCTCGCGCACCTCGACCTCTATCTCGAGGCTTACGAGCTGAAGGTGACGGAAAGCGGCGGCCATGTGCATTACGCCGAGGACGCAGAGGCCGCCCGCACAATCATCCTCGACCTCTGCCGAGGGCTCGGCGCGAGGAGCGTCACCAAGGGCAAGTCGATGATCTCGGAGGAGATCGGGCTCAACCAGGCGCTCGAAGCGGCGGGGATCGAGGCGGTCGAAACCGACCTCGGCGAGTACATCATTCAGCTGCGCGGCGAGACGCCCTCGCACATCATCGCCCCGGCGATCCACGTGAGCAAACGCGACGTCGAGCAGGACTTCCGCAAGGCCCACCGGGACCTGCCGCCGGACCGCGACCTCTCGGAGCCCGAACAGCTGCTCGCAGAGGCGAGGGCCGTGCTGAGGGCGAAGTTCCTCGCCGCCGACGTCGGGATCACCGGCGCGAATTTCCTTGTCGCCGAGACCGGGACCTCGGTCATCGTCACCAATGAGGGCAACGGCGACCTGACCCAGATCCTGCCGCGTGCGCATATCGTGATCGCCTCGATCGAGAAGGTCGTGCCGACGCTGGAAGACGCCGCGCAGCTCCTCCGGGTGCTCGCCCGTTCGGCGACCGGCCAGGACGCCTCGGTCTACACCACATTCTCGACCGGTCCCCGCCGGCCGGACGATCCGGATGGCCCAGCCGAGTATCACGTCGTGATCCTCGACAACGGCCGCTCGTCGATGCTCGGCGGCGCGTTCGAGGACATGCTGCGCTGCATCCGCTGCGGCGCCTGCATGAACCACTGCCCGGTCTATCAGGCCGTCGGCGGACACGCCTATGGCTGGGTCTACCCGGGGCCGATGGGCGCGGTGCTGACGCCGTCGCTGATCGGCGTCGCGGAAGGCGGCCAGCTGCCAAACGCCTCGACCTTCTGCGGACGCTGCGAGGAAGTCTGCCCCGTGCGCATTCCGCTGCCGAACATGATGCGACACTGGCGCGAACGCGAATTCGAGCGGGCCCTGTCGCCGGCGACTGTGCGCGCCGGCCTCGGCCTCTGGGCGTTCTTCGCCCGGCGCCCCACCCTCTACCGCTTTGCGACCGATCTTGTCGCCCGGGCTCTCCACCTCGCCGGCCGCGGCAAGGGGCGGTTCGCCTCGATCCCGCTCGCCGGCGGCTGGACGCGCTACCGCGACCTCGCCGCGCCCGAGCGGACGACCTTCCAGAGCCAGTGGCGCGCCAAAAGCGGAGCGGTGAAGTGAACAAGAGCGGAGCGGTGAAATGAACGCGCGCGACGCGATCTTCGCCAATATTCGCCGTTCGCTCGGCGTGACTGGCGCCGAGGCGACGCGCCGCTTCGAGGTCGAGCGGCGGATCGCCGAAGCGCCGGCGGGCGTCGTGCCGAAGCGCGGGCAGGGCGACCTCCCGGCGCGCATCGCCACGTTCAAGGCGGAGGCCGAGCGGTCGCAGGCGAGCGTCGCCGAGGTCGACTCGCTCGCCGACGCGCCAGCGGAAGTTGCGCGCTTTCTGCGCGACTCGAACGGCCCCGCCACGGTGCGGATGGGGGCCGACCCGCGGCTCGACGCCCTGCCGTGGGGCGAGACGGCGCTGGAAATCTCCTCCGGTCCTTCGGACGGACACGACGTCAACGCGGTCTCCATGGCGCTCGCGGGGATCGCGGAGACCGGGACGCTCGCGCTCGTCTCGGGCGCCGACAATCCGACGACCCTCAATTTCCTCCCCGACAACCACATCGTCGTCGTGAGGCGGGAAGACATTGTCGCCGACTACGAATCTGCCTTTGCGCGGCTGCGATCGGTCTATGGCAAGGGCGGCGCGCCCCGCACGCTCAACCTCGTCACGGGGCCGTCGCGCTCGGCCGACATCGAGCAGACGCTGCTGCTCGGCGCCCACGGGCCGCGGCGGCTTCATATCGTCGTCGCGGGCTGAGGCGCGGTTGTAGGGCGTGGTCGGTGACCACGCCGGTGCGCTCCGTAGCCCGCTGACAGAGGGGCGTCCGGAAAGACGCCCTTTGGAGCACGCCCTCAAAGGCGGCCAACGGTGGGTTTACGTCGTTCCCGCGGGTAAACGTTGTCTGCCGCAAGTTTGCCTTCGTGCGGATTTAGTAACCAACGCTTGGTAAATGAAAGCCGGCGGCGCGCATCCATTGGGGGGGCGCGCGAACCGGCATACAGGTCCGATTGATGAGAATTCGCGTTTTGCTTGCCGGCGCCGTCGCTTGCGCCCCCCTCCTCGCCGGCGCCGCTCAGGCGCAGACGGCCGCGCCGCCCGCGGCGCCGGCTTCGACGCCGGCCTCGACGAGCGGAGCGGCCTCGCCCAGCGCCGCCCCGGTCGCCCCGGCCAAGACGCCAGCGACGGCCGCGCCGGGCGCCGCTGCGCCTGCCGCGTCAACCCCGGCATCCGCTTCGAGCACGCCGCCGGCGCCCTTCATGCCCGCTGAGGCCGCGCCGTCGACTCCCGCCGCTGCCTCGACCGCAACGCCGGGCGTGGCGGCGCCAGCGGCCAGCGCGGCTCCGGGCTCGACCCCCGCTCCCGCAGCGGCCGCGGCGGCCCCGCCGAAGCCCAAGAAAGTCGCCCCGCCTCCGCCGCCGCTCGAAACCGCGCTGTCGACCGACCCGACCCCGACCCTCCAGCCCAACACCTTCTTCGCCACCGCCAAGGCTTCCGAGCATTATGGCGCGATCGTCGACGCCGGCGGCTGGCCGACCGACATCGTCGCGCTGCATCCCGGCGACAAGGGTCGGGAGGTCGCCAGGCTGCGCAAGCGCCTCGCGATCGAGGGCGACCTCGACGCCTTCCATGCCAGCGGCCAGGCGTGGGATTCTGAGCTCACCGCCGCGGTCAAGCGCTTTCAGACCCGCATGGGACTGAAAGAGACCGGAATCGTCGCCGGCGCCACGCTGAAGGCGATGAACGTCCCGGCAAAGGTCCGGTTCAAGGAGCTTGCGTCCTCGGCCGATCGGCTGGCCGGGGCGAATTTCGAGTTCGGCGACCGCTATGTCGTCGTCAACCTGCCGTCCACGGCGGTGGAGGCGGTGGAGAACGGCAGGGTCGCGCATCGCTATGTCGCCATCGTTGGCGATCCCGACCATCCGTCGCCCGAGATCTCGGCCCACATCCAGGTCATCAACCTCAACCCGACCTGGACCGTGCCGACCTCGATCATCAAGAAGGAAATCATTCCGCGCATGCAGCGCGATCCGGGCTACCTGACGCGGCAGAAGATCCGCATCCTCGACGGCTCGGGGCAGGAGATCAATCCGAAGGCGATCAACTGGAGTTCGGAACGCGCCGCCAACTACACGCTCAGGCAGGATTCGGGCGCCGGCAATTCGCTGGGCTCGATCCGCATCGGCATGCCGAACAAGCTCGCCGTCTACATGCACGACACGCCGTCGAAGCGCCTGTTCGGCGCCGACTACCGCTTCTTGAGCCACGGCTGCGTGCGCGTGCAGGGCGTCTACGACTATGCCCAGTGGCTGCTCGAGGGGACGCCGGGCGGTCCGAGCGGCGCGTGGGACAAGGCCGCGATGCAGGAGAAGGTGAAGGAGGGCGCGCCTTTCGACATCCGCCTCGCGCATCCCGTGCCGGTGATCTGGGTGTACCTGACCGGCTGGTCGAACGGCGACGGGCCCGCCAATTTCCGCGACGACGTCTACGGCCTCGATACGGTCGGCGACGCGATCGCGACCGCCGCGGCGCCGGAGACTGTCTCGTCGATAGCCTCCCCCGCTCCCGCGCGGCGCGCGCCGCCTGCGCCTCGCGCGCCGTCCGCCCCCGCGGCGCCTGTCCCGCCCGTAACGGTTTCGGCGCCGCCGCCCGTGTTCGCGGCCCCGCTGCCGCCGCCCGCACAGTAGGATTTCCTCCCCCGCGCTGCATCGCGCTGCGGGGGAGGATGGCTAACGGCGTCGCTAGGCGGCGCCAAAACCGCGCCCTACCGTTCCTCCGGCGGGATCGGCGCGATGTCGCGAGCGAAGTCCGCGATCTCGGCGAGCGTGTAGGAAAGGCGGATGCGCTGGGTCGACGGCGGGCGTTTGGCGACCGAAAGGCCGGGCCGCCATTCCCGCGCCGGGCGGATCGGCCGCGGGGCGAAGCCGCCGCCGCAGTTCGGGCATACGTTTTTGAGGACGTTGTCGACGCAGTTGACGCAGAAGGTGCATTCGAACGTGCAGATCCGCGCGTCCGTCGCATTCGGCGGCAGGTCCTTGTCGCAGCCCTCACAATTCGGTCTAAGCTCGAGCGCCATGCGTCACCCCTTCGCGCCGTCCCATCGCCCATCAAGGTTCGTCAGGTGAACGCAGAACGCAACCCGCAGCGCCCCTTGCAGAATCGCGTCGATCCGTTCGGCGAATTCCACGCGGTCGCCGCGCGCGGCGCGTTCCTGGGCAATCGCGGCGGGCGGCTGCATGGCGCCGACCGGACGCTCGGCCGCCGGCGCTGGACGTCGAAGCGCTGGATTGTCTGCGTCTGCGAATTCAAGGGCCGCTGGCGCGAGGTTTGGGGCGAGGGCTACACCGAGCTCTTCTTCCTCGACGAGCCGACGGCGCTGGCGGCCGGCCACCGCCCCTGCTTCGAGTGCCGGCGCAATGCGGCAAAGGCCTTCGCCTCCGCGTTCCCCGGCCAAGCGAAGGACGCCGACGCGATGGACGTCGTTCTCCACCGCGAACGACTCGACGGCCGGCTGAAGCGCCTTTGGCGGGCGCGTCTCGCCGCGCTTCCCGACGGCGCCTTTGTCGCGGTCGAGGGCCGCCCGCACGCCCTCCGCGACGGGAGGTTGTGGCCGTGGAGTTTTTCTGGCTACGGCGCGCCGTTCGCGTTCGGCGTGATCCGGGACGTCAACGTCCTGACCCCGCCCTCGACCGTCGCGGCGCTCGCCGCGGGATATCGTCCCGTCTGGGCCTCGGCGTCCGGCTCAACGCCTTGACGGAACGTTCAACTATCAACTAATGCCGCCAGCGAAGGCGGGAGGGGCGACATGATGAAAGCGTTGATCGCGAGCGCCGCCTTGGTGGCGGCGTCGGGTGCCGGAGCCTTGGCGGGGGACGCCAAGGGCGACTGGCTGCGCGAAAACGGCGCATCGAAGGTCCGGATTGCGCCGTGCGGCGGCGATGCGCTGTGCGGCTCGATCATCTGGCTCAAGGACGCGGGCGGCCCCGCCAAAATCGGCCAGCAGGTGTTCTTCGCCATGAAGCCGCACGGCGACGACGATTGGACCGGCTCGGCCTTCAACCCCGAGGACGGCAAGACCTATTCCGGCAAGATGACGCTTTCGGGCGATCACCTCACCACCGCCGGGTGCGTGTTCGGCGGCCTCATCTGCAAGTCGGTGTCCTGGACGCGCACGCGGTAGGAAGCGGCCGCCCTCCCCCTTCACTGCGCCGCCTGGACGTTGGGGAAGCAGATTTCCACCAGAGTGCCGTGGTCCCGCCGGCTCTTGATGGAAAACTCGGCCTTGTTGGCCTCGACCAGCGCCTTGGTCAGCGGCAGGCCGAGCCCGACGCCGCCCTTCCGTTGCCCGCGGCCGACCTGACCGAAAGGCTCCAGGGCGACCCCGACCTCGCTCTCGTTCATCCCGACGCCGGTGTCGCGCACCCGGATGACCGCCTGGCCGGCAGCGTCGACCGCCGTCGAGACGATCACCTGTCCGCCCGGCTCGTTGAACTTCACCGCGTTGGACATGAGGTTCAGCATGATCTGCCGCAGCGAGCGCTCGTCCACCATCACCCGGGGCAGGCGGTCGAACAGCGAGATGCGCATAATGATCCGCTCGCGCGCCGCTTGCGGCTGCATCACCGACACGCATTCGCGGATCAGCGTGTTGGCGTCGACGGGCGCGAAGGCCAGTTCGAGCCTGCCGGATTCGATCTTGCTCAAATCGAGCAGGTCGTCAGCGAGGCTCATGATGTGCCGCCCCGAGGCGTGGATGTCCTTCAGATAATCCCGATAGCGGTCGTTGCCGATCGGTCCGAACCGCTCCTCCATCATCACCTCGGCGAAGCCGAGGATGGCGTGGAGCGGCGTGCGGATCTCGTGGCTGACGTGCGCGAGAAACTCGGTCTTCGCGGCGCTGGCGGCGAGCGCCGCGTCACGCGCCGCGGTCAGGCGGCGCTCCGTTTCGCGCTCGCGCCGCATGTCCCGGAAAAGCGCGCAAAAATGGGGCGCGTCCGGCGGCCCGACTCGCGCCAGTGTCAGCGAAAGGGTGAGCGGCGCCCCTTCGCGGTCGCGGCCCGCGATGGCGGTCGGCGGTTCGGACGAGGGCCCGCCAAGCCGGCTGAGGCTTTCGAGGAGAGCGGTCGCCGCCGGATGGCTCGGCGGCGCGAGCAGCATCAGCACGCTTTCGCCCGCGACATCCTTTTCGGCATAGCCGAACAGCCGTTCCGCCGAGGCGTTGAACGACTGGATGCGGCCGGCCGAGTCGAGCGCAACGGCGCCGTCGGTCGCCAGATCGAGCATCTGGACGAGATCGTCTGCGACGCTTGCCTCGCTGACGTCGCCGTGCCTTTCGTCCGAGCGGCTCGCGGGCTTTGCTGCGCGCAGCATGATCAGCGTGGCGGGCGCGCCGTCCCAGACGATGGCCTGCGCGCGGCCTTCGACCGCCAGCGCCTGTCCCTGAATGGTAAAGATGGAGAAGGCGCCGTCGTCGGTCTCCGACAGTGTCGGTCGCGCGTCGCTGCGGAACATCGCCGCCAGTCCGTCGCACGACTCGAACTGCTCCTGATCCCGGTACCCAAGCAGAGCAAGCAGCGTCAAATTGACATAGAGCGGCTGCGCGTCGCGGGCGACGAGGACGCCGATTGGAAGGCGGTCGAGCAGCGTCAACGCGTTTCGCAGGACCGGCACCGCGTCCGGATCGGCGGCGGGCTGGCGCTTTTCCGGTTCGGCGGGGGACATCAAGCCTGAGTCGTCCGCGGCTTCGGCGCCCTGTTCGCGCGCCAGCGCCGGAGGGTCGTGGGCGACGGGTCGCGCGTCCGTTCGGGAAGCCTGGGTGCGACCAACGAGCGCCCGCGCGATTTCGCGGAACGCTTCACGCTCTGCCTTGCTAAGTTCGACGCTGCCGTCGCCGGAGTCTCCCGCCTCCTGCGGTCTCGACGCATCGAAGGCGCCCGGACGGATCGGAACGATCTTCGATGGCGCAACCGACGCCGGAGCGCTCTGACGGAGGATGAAAATCTCGGCGGTCCGCTCTTGAGCCGCGGCTGCGTCCGGCGGTCCGGCCGGTTCCGGCGGCGGGGCCGTGGCGCGCGGGCTGGGCAGTTCGGGGGCTGGCGCGACCGGGGTGAGGCGGCTCCGGTCCACTTCGTCGCCGTCTGCGGTCGCCGTCGCACGAGGCGCGGCGTCTTCGGCCGTCGCAGGCCCTGCGGCGGCCGCAACGGCTTTGTCCTCATCCGGTGCGGAAGCCGTCCCTGACGGCCTTGCCGCCTCGATCGCCTCGCCGATCGTCCCGAAGCCCCTGAAGCCGGCAAATTCGCGGGCGTTGTCGAACAGCGGCGCTCCCGAAAGGGTGATCGGAAGCGCGTGAGCGCCGTCGCTCGCCATCCATAGGATCTTGAGGTCCGCGAACGTCTCTCGCTTTTCGACGGCAGAGGCAAGCGCCTCGCCGTTTTCGATGGCGACGCGGAATCGGAGGGCCTCGACGGTCTCGCCGGCCTCTGGCGCGACGGCCCCCAGAGCCGAGGCGAGAACCGGATCGGGAGCTGCGAAGCGTCCGTCCTTGTCCACGCTCCAGAGAAAGCGCGACCGGGCGGGCGCAACGACGACAGGAGAGGCCGTCGGCGGCAGGGTCGGCGCGATCGGCTCAGCGGGCGCGACCGGCGCCGGGTTCGCAAGAACGGCGTCGTCCGCCGTGAGAATCAGGAAAGCGGCGCCATCGGGAGCGGCGATGCGGACGCAGCGCACGTTGGCGCTTGTCGCCCGCGGCCCGTCGCAGTTTCGAATGCGTTCGAGTCGCGCGCCTTCGGCGACCGGCAGTGTCGCGGCGAGGCGGCGCAAGCGGCGCGCGCCGGGACCGTCACCCGACAGGAGACGCCTCTGAAAGTCAGCGCGATCCGTCGCTCCCAAGAGCGCCAGTCCGAAGGCGGTGACGTGCGCCGCCTGCCCGCTTGCGGCGATGACCGCAATCGGCGTCCCTCCGCCCGTGAGGGGCGCGGCGGCGTCGAACAGTCCGTCCGCCGCTTCCGGCGTCAAAGTGCGGTCTCCGGATGGCTTCGACGGCGGCAAATTCAAGATCGGCTCGCTTTGCAACGCTCGGCCGGGGCGATACCAACAATCGCCTACGCCCGCGACCGTTTGCAATTCTTTAACGCTGATCGCAGGATTTCACCACGCTCCGCGGATCGCTGATTCCGCGAACGGTTAAAATTCTTGGTGCGGCGCGGAATTATGTTGCACTGCAGCAAAAACTGAGATATGGATCTGCAGACGTTGGGCAGACCCTCCGCCGAACAACATGAAAGCATGAACGATGAACGCCTCCTCACCTTTTGACGTCCCGAACGATTTGCGTGATTTCGCCGAGCGCAGCGTAGAGCAGGCGCGCAAGGCCTTCGAAGGGTTTCTCTCCGTAGCGCAACGGACCGCCGGTGCCGCCGGTGACGTGACTGGACAGGGCGGAGTCAAATCCGTCGCTGCGCAGGTCCTGAGCTATACCGAGCAGAACGCGAACGCCGCTTTTGATGTTGCGACCAAGCTCGTCCGGGCCAAAGACCCGCAGGAAATCTTCGCCGTCCAAAGCGAATACCTGAAGAGCCAGATCGCTGCGCTGCAAACTCAGGCGCAGGAACTCGGGGCCGCCTTCCAGAAGGGTCTTATTCCGGGTAAGCAGTGAGCCGCGCAATCGGCTTTGCCCGATTCCTCAAACTCGAAAGTCTGTGAGAGCACGAAATGGCATCCACATCGAAGAAGAGCGCCGGCGCGCAAGCTGCCGCCGCCGTCCAGGTCGAGCCCGACCTTCCGGACGAGACCCTGAACGTTGAAGAAGCCGTCGAGGCGATCGTCGAGCCGGCTCTCGAGATGCAGGAAACGGTTCGCCACGCGCTGGAGAAAGGCGTTGTGGAATCGCGCGCCGCGTTCGTGAAGGCGAAGGTTTCGGCCGAGGAAGCCGCGAACGCCTTCGAGTTGAGTTTCGCCGCGGTCAAGGACGGCGTGGCTACGTTCAACACCAAAGCGCTCGCGGCCGCCCGCGCCAACGCCGAGGCGAATTTTGATTTCATCAAGGCGACGCTCGCCGTGAAGTCGGTGAGCGATCTTATCGCGTTGCAGAACGATTTCGCCAAGAAGCAAACCGACGCCGTGGTCGTGCAAGTCAAGGATCTCGCTGCCGTCGCCCAGAAGACGGTCGTCGAGACCTTGGAGCCGATCAAGGATCAGATGTCGAAGTCATTCAAGATCGCAGTCTGATCCGCTAAAACGCGGCGTACGCGAAGTTTTCCGCACTCCCTTTGCGCCGTCCGCAGTTGCGGGCGGCGTTTCCTTGTCTGGAGTGCGCCTTGGCGCCGCGCCGCACGATCTGTCGCGCTGAAGCAGGTTGCTCTTCGGTCGACGCGGCCGTTTGTTGCCGCGCTTGGCTTGAGCGCGGCGACGCAGTCAACGACCGCGCTTACAGGGCGCGATTCCAGGAAACTACACGGCGCTAATACTGCGCCCGCCATCCGTTCCCCGCATCAATGCCTGGACCCCTGCCTGCAGGGCTCGGGCCGCGTTCGCGGAGTCGAGCCGGCGATCGCTCGCTTTCGGCGCCGATTGCGCGGGTGTCGCCGGGAGGTGGATGAAGATTGCGGCGGTCGTCGGCGACTGAGAGCTGAGATACCGTAGGGCGCCGTAGTACAGGTGGTTGCAGACGTAGTCGCCCGCGTCGGTCGAGACCCGCGCGGCGACGCCGGCTTCCCGGATCGCATGCGCGACCGCGGTCGCCGAGGCCGTCGTCTCCACCACATCCGGGCCAGAAGCCGGGCTTAGGCCGAGTTCGCCCCGGTTGTCCCGCGCCGTCACGCTGACGCTCCTCAGCGCGAACCTCTCGACTGAGACCATTCCTCGCCGCGCCGCCTGCCCGGTCATGACCACGGCGCTGGGCTTCAACCGCTCGAACGCGGCGACGAACTCGGGAAGGCAAAGTTCAAAAGCGCACGGCAGCATCCGCGCGGCGACGATGGCGTCGCCGAATGAGGCGCCGTCGAGGTGCTTCGCCGCCTCCCAGGAGGCGTTGACCGTTTCGCCGCCGAACGGCTCGAACGCAGTGACCAGAACCGATCGCATGAGTCCAATTCAGGCGAACAGCGACCCGCGGTCGCCGAGTTTGCGCGCGTGCAGGTCCGCGTCGCCATAGGCCGCGTCGATCAGCGTCAAACGCTTGAAGAGATGCCCGACCTTGTATTCATAGGTCATCGCAATCCCGCCGTGCATCTGCACGGCCTGCTGCCCGATGAACTTCGCCGACCGGCCGATCTGCACTTTGGCCGCGGAGATCGCCTTGCCGCGCTCCACGGCGTTTTCCTCGGTCGCGCTCATGGTGGCGAGATACATCATGCTGCGCGCCTGCTCGAGCGCGACCACCATGTCGGAGGCGCGATGCTGAAGGGCCTGGAACGAGCCGATCGTGACGCCGAACTGCTTGCGCGTCTTCAGGTATTCGACGGTCATCGCCAAAGCCTCGCTCATGGCGCCGACCGCCTCGGCCGACAGCGCGGCGATGGTCTCGTCGACCGCGCGCTCGATGATCGGCAGCCCGCCTTCCGGGGCGCCGAGCACGCTTTCAGGCTCGACCCGGACATTGGCGAAGGCAATTTCCGCGGCGCGCCGGCCATCCTGGGTGGGATAGCCGCGGCGGGTCACCCCGGGCGCGTCGGCGTCGACGAGGAAGAGTCCGATCCCGTCGCGGTCGCGGCGGCCGCCCGAGACCCGAGCCGAAACGATCAGCGCGCCCGCGCTGTCGCCGTTGACGATGAGACCCTTTTCGCCATCAAGAACAAAAGCGGCGCCGTCCTTGCGCGCGGCCAGTCCGACGTCGTTGAGGTCGAATCCGGCTTGCCTTTCGGCGTGAGCAAAGCTGAGGCGAAGATCGCCGGCCGCGATGCGGCGGATGAGTTCCGCCCGTTTTTCCGCCGACGCGGCGTGCTTGACGAGCGCGCCGCAGAGGACGACCGTCTCAAGATAGGGTTCGAGCGCCAGCGCCTTGCCGAATTCCTCCATCACGATCATCGTCTCGACCGCGCCGCCCCCGTAGCCGCCGTCCTCCTCCGAAAACGGCGCCCCCAGGAGTCCGAGGTCGGCGTACTCGCGCCATAGCGCTTCGCTGAAGCCGGCCGGGCTCGCCTGATAGGACTTCCGCGCCTCGAAATTGTACCGGTCCTTCATCAGTCGCGCGACGTTGTCGCGCAGCATCTGCTGCTCGCTGCTCAGTTCGAAATCCATGGATCAGAGCCCCAGAATGGCCTTGGCGATAATGCCGCGTTGTATCTCGTTCGAACCGCCGTAGATCGTCACCTTGCGGTAATTGAAATAGTTCGGCGCGGCCGGGCCAGCCCATTCGGGGCCGACTGGCGGCTCGTTCGTCAGCGCTTCTGGGTCCTCGTAGGGGAGCGCGTAGGGCCCGACGACCTCCATCAGAAGCTCGGTTGTCGCCTGCTGGATTTCCGAGCCCTTGATCTTCAGGACCGACGAGGCGGGATCGGGTTTGCCGTCGCTCCTGCGGCTCGCGATGACGCGCATCTGGGTCATCTCGAGCGCCTTCAGTTCGACCTCCACCGACGCGAGCCTGGCGCGGAAAAATGGATCGTCGATCTTGGGGCCGGCGCCATACACCGGAATGGCGGCGAGTTCGCGCACCCGATCGAGCCGAGCCTTGGAGATTCCGACCCGTGCAATTCCGTTGCGCTCGTTGGTGAGCAGGAACTTCGCGTAGTCCCAGCCCTTGTTCTCCTCGCCGACAAGCGCGTCGAGCGGAGCGCGGACGTCGTCGAAGAACACCTCGTTGACCTCGTGGCCGCCGTCGATGGTCTGGATCGGCCGCACCGTCACGCCCGGGCTCTTCATGTCGACCAGGAAGAACGAAATACCCTCCTGCTTCTTGCCCTGCGGGTTGGTGCGCGCGAGGAGGAAGATCCAGTCGGCGTACTGCGCCATGGTGGTCCAGGTCTTCTGGCCGGAAATCACCCACGAGTCGCCATCGCGGCGCGCAGTAGTCCGCAAGCTGGCGAGATCCGACCCCGCGCCGGGCTCCGAGAAGCCCTGGCACCACCAGTCTCGAAGATCGAGAATGCGTGGCAAAAACCGTTCCTTCTGCGCCCGCGAACCGAACGTGTAGATGACCGGCCCGACCATGTTGACCCCGAAGGCGATCGCCTCGGGCGCGTTGCCGCGCTGGACCTCGTCGAGGAAAATCGACTGCTTGACCGGGCCCCACCCGGTTCCGCCCCATTCAACCGGCCAGTGCGGCGCCGCCCAGCCCTTGTCCGCGAGAATGCGCGTCCAGCGAACGTAGTCCTCCTTGGCGAGCCTCCGGCCCGCGACAGTTTTTTCCCGGATCGAGGCCGGCAGGTTGTCGCGGACGAACGCGCGCGCCTCCTTGCGGAACGCGAGTTCGTCCTCGGTCAGTCGCAGGTCCATGGGCCGTCGCCTCCGGTGTCGATTCGGCCGAAGGCGTTGGCCTTCGTCAGCGCGGCCAATTTTCGGACTTCCGCACCGGCGCGTCAACCCGCGCCCGCTGTCCTGTCCCTTGACGTCGATTCGGTCCTAGAACGGGTTCGGGACCCGCCTCTCGTGCCGGCGCACCCACTCCGCGGATTCCTCCGCACGCACCTTGGATTCGTTGAAATGGTTCCAGCTTCGGTCGAACGGCGTCAGCGATTGGGTCGGAATTTGCTGTCCATAGCCGTAGGAGCCGTAAGAGGACGACGTCCCGGTCTGGGCAAGGGCGATGGGAGACGCCAGGAGAGAGGCGGCGAAACCGGCCAGCGCGATGGTCTTCATCATAGGCTGCTCCTCGGAACAAACGGCGGAAACCGTCCTTGGGGTAAACGCGCCAGCCTCGAATCCGGATGACGCGCCCGAGGGACCTGGGAGGTTAACTTTTCGTGATCCTTGCCGTTTCCGCCCGCATTTGTTCCGTGCTATGGCGCCGCAACACGCCGGAGGCGCGAGGAGCAGGAGTTGATGCCGACCAATGTCGTCAAGATCGGACGGGCGCTGATCTCGGTTTCCGACAAGACGGGCCTCGTCGATCTCGCCAGGGCGCTAACGGCCCGGGGCGTCGAGATCCTGTCCACCGGCGGAACGGCGGCGGCCATCGGGGAAGCGGGGCTTCCGGTCGTCGACGTCGCGCAGGTCACCGGGTTTCCCGAGATGATGGACGGGCGGGTCAAAACCCTGCATCCGCGCATCCATGGCGGGCTGCTCGCGATCCGCGCCGATCCGACCCATCAGGCGGCGCTGATCGCCAACGACATCGCCACGATCGACCTCTTGATCGTCAATCTCTATCCGTTCGAGGCGACGCTGAAGCGCGGCGCGTCGTTCGAGGACAAGGTCGAGAACATCGATATCGGCGGACCGGCCCTGGTCCGCGGGGCGGCCAAAAACCACGAGGACGTGGCCGTCATCGTCGACATCGCCGACTACGCCGAGCTCATCGCCGAGCTCGACCGCCACGAGGGCGCAACGAGCCTCGCCTTCCGCCGTCGCCTGGCGCAGAAGGCTTTCGCCCGGACGGCTGCCTACGACGCCGCCATCTCCAACTGGCTCAACGGCGAGATCGGCGAGACGACGCCGAAATGGCGCGCCTTCGGCGGCGTGTTGCACGACGCCTTCGGCGCGTTGCGCTACGGCGAGAATCCGCACCAGGCCGCCGCGCTTTATCTTACCGCCGAAACCCGTCCCGGCGTCGCGACCGCGCGCCAGGTCCAGGGCAAGGCGCTCTCCTACAATAATATCAACGACACCGACGCGGCCTATGAACTCGTCGCCGAATTCGACCCCGCCGAGAGCGCCGCGGTCGCGATCGTCAAGCACGGCAACCCCTGCGGCGTCGCGGTCGGCGCGAGCTTGGTCGAGGCCTACGAGAAGGCCCTGGCCTGCGATCCGGTCTCGGCCTTCGGCGGCATCGTGGCGTTGAACCGCCGCCTCGACCCTGCGGCGGCCAAAAAGATCGTCGAGATCTTCGCCGAGGTCATCATCGCCCCCGAGGCGGACGACGACACGATCGCGATCGTGTCGTCGAAAAAGAACCTTCGATTGATGATCGCTGGCGGCCTGCCGGACCCGCGCGCGAAATGCCTGACCGTGCGCTCGGTCGCCGGCGGCCTTCTGGTTCAGGACCGCGACGGCGGCGTCCTCGACCAGGCTGCGCTTAAGGTCGTCACCAGACGCGCGCCGACGCCCGCCGAGATGGCCGACCTCAAGATGGCCTGGAAGGTCGCCAAGCACGTGAAGTCGAACGCGATCGTCTACGTCAAGGAGGGCTCGACGGCGGGGATCGGCGCAGGGCAGATGTCGCGCGTCGATGCTGCGCGCGTGGCGGCGCTCAAGGCGCTCGACGCGGCAAAAGTCGCGGATTGGCCCGAGCCGCGCACCAAAAACTCGGTCGTCGCCTCCGACGCCTTCTTCCCGTTCGCGGACGGGCTTTTGGCGGCGATCGAGGCGGGCGCCACCGCGGTCATCCAGCCCGGCGGCTCGGTGCGCGACGCCGAGGTGATCGCGGCGGCCGACGACGCGGGGGTCGCGATGGTCTTCACCGGCATGCGCCATTTCCGGCACTAAAGGGCGCCCTGCCATTTCCAACCTCTCGCCACGCGCGAGCGGGGGCGGAACCGCGAGAATCGAGAGGAACGGCTATGCTGTTCGCCGCGAGCGGCCTGATCGGACGCCCCATCGCCGCCAGCGACGGCCGCATCGGCACCGTCAAGGACTTTTTGCTCGACTCTCGGCGGCGGGTGCGCTGGATGGTGGTCGACACGGGCCAATGGCTGCCCGGCCGCAAGGTCTTGATCCACCCATCGGCGGTCGCGCCGATCCGCCTGCCGCCGAGACCGGCGCTGCCCATGCTGAATTTCGCCGGCGAACTGGCGGTGTCGGTCAACCTGACCACCCGGCAGGTCGAGGCCAGTCCGGAGGCGCGCCAGGACGAGGCGGTGACGGTCAAACTGGAGCAGCGCCTCTTCGACCACTACGGATGGGATCCGGCCTGGAGCGCGCCGGAGTTCGGCGGCGAGGCGGGCGTCGCAACGGACGGCGACCGGCGCCTCAGCAGCGCCGCGGCGATCAAGGGATTCGCCGTCCACGGCGTGGACGGCAAGGTCGGTTCGGTCGACAATGTGCTCATCGACGACATCCGCTGGATTGTCCGCTATCTCATCGTGGCGACGCGGGGCTGGCTGCGCGGAAAGCTCGTTCAGATTCCGCTGCGTCCGGCGACGGACATCGACTGGCAGGCTCGGAGCGTGACCCTCGACATTCCGCGCGAGCGTGTCGTTTCAGCGCCCGTCTGGGACCCGCTGGTCATGGTTGACGAAATCTCCGAAGAGCGCCTGCGCGGCCATTTCGGCTCGCCGCAGGATGGGGCCTAGCTTAAGCTAGGAACAGCAATCTGCTCTAGGGAAGCGCCGCCAGAGCGGCGTCGATGCGGACCATCATACGCGCGACGCCTTGCGCTGCAGCAGACTGGCGCGCAGCGAGCAGGTATTGGCGGGCCAGTCCGAAACGCCGCGCCCGCGTCAGGAGCAACGCCCGATTGTAGTTTATGCGGGCGCTAAGGACGCCGCGTTCGTTCAGTTGCTTGTTGCTGGCGGCCCGTTCGAGCAGGGCGCTCGCCCGACCCGCGCCGAAGAGCCGGGCCACTAAGCCGAACTTCCGGTGTTTGTGAGCGCAAGTCATTGACGTGACTCGACGGGCGCATCGCGTTCTGCCTACGCGGCGATTTTGAGGCCGAGGAGATCGAAGGCGCGGGCCGGTCGGCCGCTATGGCGAAAGCGGGCGAGCTGTCTTGGCGTAGGCGCCTGGCTTGGCGGGCTGTGAAGGCTGGGGCTGTCGATCGTCGAACGACTGGAAGGCGGGCGGC
>Ga0074045_10001182_pt1 | contig 25506 bp, 21 predicted proteins | sample BogForMeECP23OM2_FD_94442 | JGI IMG/M metagenome (GOLD analysis project Ga0074045, IMG submission 94442) | Bog forest soil microbial communities from Calvert Island, British Columbia, Canada - Bog Forest MetaG ECP23OM2 | ecosystem: Environmental > Terrestrial > Soil > Wetlands ... | reverse complement strand
GATAAGGTACCTTATCAATAAACAGCAGCCGGATGGGACCTGGGAAGAAGAGTTCTTCACCGGCACCGGGTTTCCGAAATACTTCATGATCAGGTATCACAATTACCGCAACTGTTTCCCTCTCATGGCGCTCGGCAAGTTTAATAAGCTGATCGAGGGCAACGGGGCCGTACAGTAGTGAGGGTACTCGTTACCGGAGCTACCGGTTTTATCGGTTTTCATGTCGCCCGTTTTTTAACAGAAAAAGGAATTAAAGTAAGGGCGCTGGTAAGGGGACAAAGCGATTCAACTGCACTGAAAGCCCTGGACATTGAGCCGGTCACCGGCGATATAAGGGACTTTGAATCTGTCTGCAAGGCACTCGGCGGCTGCCGGCAATTATACCACGTAGCTGCAGATTACCGTCTTTGGGTGCCCGATCCCGCAACTATGTACTCTATCAATGTTGACGGCACCCGAAATTGTATGGAAGCTGCGCTCAAACTCGGCGTTGAGAAGGTCATCTATACAAGCTCAGTGGGAGTACTGGCGGCATCCTCAACCGGGAAGGTTTCAAATGAGGAAAGCCGGGTTTCCATAAATGAAATGGTCGGCCATTACAAACGGTCCAAGTTTCTCGCCGAGAATGAGGTGCATTCGTTCATCGATAAAGGAGTTCCGGCAGTCATTGTGTATCCTTCCACCCCCATAGGTCCCCAGGACAGGAAACCCACCCCGACAGGAAAGACTATTGTTGATTTCCTCAACGGCAGGATCCCTGCATTCCTGGACACAGGATTAAACTTTGTTGATGTCGGGGATGTAGCCGCAGGCCATTGGCTCGCATCAGAAAGAGGAGTGACCGGACAATCATACATATTGGGAAACACGAATATAACACTCAGGGAATTCTTCGAATCCCTTGCCCGCATCACCGGAAGCCGGCCTCCTAAAATCAGGCTTCCATATCTGCCGGTACTGTTTGCAGCCTGCATCGACGAAACCATTTCAACACTGCTGACCCACAGGCCTCCGAGAATCCCGCTTTCAGGGGTAAGAATGGCCGGTAAATATATGTACTTCGATGCCTCCAGGGCGGTCAGGGAACTGCACATGCCTCAAAGTCCTGTTGAGCGGGCCATGGAACTGGCAATAAAATGGTTCACAGAAAATAATTATGTGAGGGGTTAAATATCTATGCGTTTTCCGGTCAGCTTGTATGTATCGCTTACTAAATCTTTTATCAGCAACGCCGTGTCGGGGAAAAAGCGCTTTCCGCTTGTGCTGATGCTCGAACCTACCCACAGGTGCAATCTCGCCTGTGCCGGATGTGACAGGATACGCCTGCATGATGATCTGCCGTCCCCTGACCTTTCTCTGGAGCAATGCATTGGAGCTGTTACAGAGTCGGGGGCCCCTGTTGTAACTGTAACGGGAGGAGAACCTCTCCTTTACAAGGACCTTATTCCGCTTGTCAGAGAAATTCTGAAAATGAAAAAACATGTATATTTATGCACTAATGGCCTCCTTACAGAATCTTTTATTGAGGAGTTCGAGCCAAGCTCCAGACTCACCATCAACTTTCATCTGGACGGACTGGAAGAAACCCATGACGCTATTACGAACAAAAGCGGGACTTTCCGAAAAACCATTGATACGATAAAAAAGGCAAAGCAGCGGGGGTTCAGAGTAAGCACAAACACTTCAGTTTACAAAAACTCCGACATAAAAGAACTCGAGCGCCTGTTCGAGATGCTCACCAATATGAAAATCGACGGCGCGCTGATAGCCCCTGCCTTCAGCTATGAGAGCGTAGAAAACAATATCTTTCTCAACAGAGCTGAGATACATCATAAATTCAATCAAATGGCGTCATTCTTCGAGAGGTTCCCGTTTATGACTACACCGCTCTATGTGGACTTGCTGAAGGGCGGCAGGGACATGCAATGCACTCCCTGGGGCAACCCGACACGCAACCCCCTCGGATGGAAATCACCCTGCTATTTAATTACCGACGCCTACTATGCCTCCTTCAGCGAAATGATGGAGAAGACCCCCTGGGACAGGTATGGCGCCGGCAAAGACCCCCGGTGTAAGAATTGCCTGGTACACAGCGGGTACGAAGCAACTGTCATGAGGACCTCCTTCGCAAACCCTGGAGACCTCCTGAGACTGTTAATCTGGAACTTTAGGGCTCGCTAATGAATAACCACTGATGTCGGACTTTATTCTTTTGGTCCTGCACACAATTGCGCTGAGACCTTATGTGTTTGTGTTCCTGTTGGTCTATATGCTGGGCTGTTCGCTGCACCTGGGATTAAAAAGAGCGCTGCTTTTCATCATAGCCGGATACGGTATTGCCTGGCTGTCGGAATACTCTTCCATTCACAACGGCGTTCCATACGGATACTACTTCTATATCGAGCAGACAAAAGGCAGGGAAATCTGGGTGCTCGGAGTACCCCTGATAGATTCCATGAGTTATGTTTTCCTTGCCTATGCAAGCTATTCCATGGCCCTTCTTGTCAGTGCTCCGGTTCTGCGCCTGAAGAAAACGCTCTATATTCTTGAAACAAGGGAAATCAAAAATTCAGCTGCTGTCAGAATGCTCGGGGCTCTCCTATTTGTTTATCTCGATATCATTATCGATCCTGTCGCACTGGCAGGCCGCAGGTGGTTCCTGGGACAGCTTTACGGGTACCCTGAGAGGGGGGTATATTTCGGAGTTCCCATCTCCAATTTCGCCGGATGGGTCGTGGTAGGGTTCCTTATGATATGGGCCTTGCAGAAAATCGATAATTACCTGTACCGGAGCGGCAAATCTGACATTACCGGATATCATTATCCATGGAGATTCCTTGTGGGGCCTGTCCTTTATGCCGGAATTCTGGTTTTCAATATCTCTGTGACTTTCGCAATTCGCGAGTACATGCTCGGGTGGGTCGATATATTTATTGTTTTGCTGCCGTCAGTGCTGATTTACTACATGATAAAAATAAAGCTTTCAGCCCAAAATACCGAACAAGCCCTCGCCGCTCATCTCCGGGATTTTCCATCGGCCTCTGTCAACGGTTCGCGCACAGTTCAGTGATGAACTTTATAATTACTTGTTATTCCCAATAGGAGACAGAATAGGTGTATCATCTGAATTCTAGGCTTACTTCCAAGAAATAAACACTTCGATCGACTATAGCCGATAGGGTGTGTTATCACTTTTACTACTCCCGGTCAAGAATACTTGACAAAGTCGTCAAGATTGCTTGACTGTCTGTTTTTCATTACCTCCCAACTCCTTGATCTTCCGCCCAGAGCATTCAGGCATTGAATTTGCTTTTACAAGTATGGGGTTGCAAGACAGCTTGAACCGGGAAAAGGCAGCCTGGATAAAAGGGCCGCGCCATTTTATCCAGCTCTGTGTTCTCGCTTAGAAGCGCCTGTCTAAGGGCGCCTATTTCCGGCACTTTTGGCTGCGGTTAATTTTTAACAATACGGCACAAAGCAATAGGAGGTGTAAAATGCCTTGTCCTTTTTTCAAAGAGGATTATATCGGTTTTTGCAGTGCATCCAATTTCCCTTATACTCCCGCCATTGGGGAGATGGAACAACAGTGTTTTAGCGACAGTTTCGATTCTTGTGCAAATTTTAGCAACCTTTTGGCGACTGAGCATAACAGCATGGACGAATTCAATATCTTAAAATCAACTTAGGGCGCCGCCTACCCACGGTGTGCGAGGTCTCTAATTATAAATCGGGATCTGGAGAAAGCGCTATGAAGAACCATTGCAAGAGCAATCTTATAGTTAAAGACAAACATAAGAGGGCAGAGTGTGGAGCAAGAATCAGAAGGCTGTCAGAAGCAATAATATTGCAGGCTATTGAAGATTTATGGATTAAAAAAGAAAGAGGTAGATGCATTAAATTCTTTACTGGAGAAGAGTTTAAGATCTGTGCCGGGATAGCAGGCATGAACTTGCATGACAAAGTAAAGGTGCTTAATTTGTGCTGGAACATACTTAGACAGAATTCAGACCGTGAAGTAAGAAGATCAGATACTTTGCAGGCACAGGCAATACCAGACGCTGCCTCGTTAACCCCAATTTTATGTTTTGAGAAGATAGGAGGAGAAATTGAAAATCTCGTACACACAATACGAAGATATTATAGAGTTTCTTCCCGATGCTACATTAATAGTAGATAAAAATAGAAATGTGATTGCATGGAACCGTGCCATAGAGGAGATGACCGGAATTAAAAAAGCGGACATCCTCGGAAGGCATTATAGCAATAGCGCAGTCGCATTCTACGGGGAGCAGCGCCCGTTCCTGGTAGATCTTGTTTTTCAAAAAAATGACGCGCTTTTTTCAAAATACAATTACATCGAGCAAAGAAAGAATACATTTTATGCCGAAGTGTGCGCATCAAGACTTTACGGCGACAAAGGGGCGCATATCTGGATAAAGGTGTCTCCGCTTCTCGATCCGAATGGGAATATAATCGGGGGCATAGAATCGATCCGTGATATCACTGAACACGTTGACACTGAGAATAAACTCAAGAATATGGGTTATCAAAAAGATTTGATTTTAAGGTCATCCGGGGAAGGTATTTTAGGCCTGGACCTGAATGGAAATCACACATTCATCAATCCATCAGCTGCAAAGATGCTAGGTTATGGAGAAGAAGAGCTTATAGGCAGGCAGAGCCACTCGACATGGCATCATACAAAAACAGATGGGACCCATTATCCGGAAGAAGAGTGCCCGACATGTAAAACCCTTAAGGACGACAAGTTTCACAGCAACAGCAATGAAGTTTTCTGGAGGAAAGACGGATCGAGCTTTCCGGTATCGTATATGAGTTCCCCCATTCAGGATGAGGGGAAAACGATCGGCGCAGTTGTCACTTTCCGGGACATCACTAAGAGCAAGAGGGTGGAGGAAGCGCTCATGGAGAGTGAAACCAGATACAGGCGGCTCATAGAGGCCGCAACCGATTATATTTACAGTGTAACGATCAAAGACGGCAGTGTAGTTGCCACAACACATGGTCCCGGGTGTGAAGGTGTGACAGGTTATGGGTCGGATGAATACGAAGCTGATCCTTACCTCTGGTATCGGATGATCCATGAAGAAGACCGTGATGCTGTGATCAGGCAGTCTGAAAGAGTGCTTGCCGGCGAACTACCGTCGCCACTTGAACACCGTATCATCCACAAGGATGGTTCGGTCCGCTGGGTGAAAAACACGCCCGTGCCGCATTATGAAGGAAAGATCCTTGTGGCTTATGATGGCCTTATTGTTGATATTACAGAACGCAAGCACGTTGAAGAGGAGTTTTACCAGTCGCAAAAGCTGGAATCCATAGGAAGGCTGGCTGGCGGCGTGGCCCATGATTTCAATAATTGCCTTACAGCAATTATGGGATTTTCAGAACTCTCTATGGCAGATGTCGGACCGAAGAATAAAATTTATAAAAATCTGGAGACAATACATGCTTCGGGGCTGAAGGCTGCCGGTATATGCCGCCAGCTTCTTGCATTTTCACGCAAACAGATTATAGAACCTAAGGTTTTGAACATCAATGACATCATACCCGATCTGAACAAAATGCTGAAGCGCCTAATGGGTGAAGACATCCGAATGGAGACGGCTTTAGCCCCTGACCTTGGGAATGTAAAGGCTGACCTGTCACAGATCGAACAGATCCTTATGAACCTGGCGGTAAATGCTAGGGATGCCATGCCTGACGGAGGTGAGCTGCTTATAAAAACAGCCAACATTGAACTGGATGAATTCTATGCCGTGAACCACGTCGGCTTAACGCCTGGGAAGTACGTAATGGTGGTTGTTGAAGATACGGGAACAGGCATGACAGAAAAAATAAAAGCGCACATATTCGAACCTTTTTTTACGACAAAAGGAAAAGACAAGGGTACAGGTCTTGGCCTTGCGACAGTCTACGGGATCGTAAAGCAGAACGGGGGTAATATCTGGTGTTACAGCGAAGAAGGCAAGGGCACAACTTTTAAAATCTATCTGCCGAGAGTTTATGAAAAAGCAGATGTTTTGCAGCAGGAAACTATGGAAGCATTTCCTACTGGTGGAACTGAAACTATCCTTGTCATCGAGGATGAGGACGGGGTCCGCAAGGCTACTGTTAATATTTTAAAACAGCACGGATATGCAGTGATTGAAGCCGGTAATGGAGGCGAGGCCCTGGATATCTGTGAAATAAAAGACCGGCCGATAGACTTAGTACTGACTGATGTGGTCATGCCGTATATCGGCGGGCGGGAATTTATTAAGCGCCTGAAAATTTTGAGGAATGGCTTCAAGGTGCTCTATATGTCCGGCTACACAAACGATGTCATATCCCATCATGGGATACTGGAGCAAGGAGTGAATTTTATCGGCAAACCTTTCAGTTCTTCCGATCTACTGAGAAAAGTCAGGGATGTGCTGACCGGGTAAAAAAAGGATGGGCAGCCATTGTTCGCTAAAGTGGGGAAAAATAACCATGCATGTCAACATTCCACCAGCTTTTCAATGACCGACAGATACTCATCCGCAGGGGCGGATCTCCAGAGAAAATGCATAGAGCCGCAGTTTAGGTGATCCATGCAAATGATCTTTTTCAGCAACGCCTCATCTCCCTTTGGGCACCTGACAATAACCGCCGGTGGTAGGATTTCTGCATATTCCATTTCCCTGATGAGTTCCACCCCGTTCATATCAGGCAGCATATAATCTATAATTGCGATATCAATCCCGTCGTCGATCTTCTTTGTTTCCCTAACGGTAACAAGGGCCTCTTCGGCGTTCCCCGCGTCAGTTGTCCGATACCCGGCGCATTCGAGCATCGCCCGTAGGGGAGCTACTATGGCCGGGTCTCTCTCCACGATAAGAATATGAGCGCATGGTTTGTTAGAGGTCCTATTCATATTTTCCTGTAAACAATAGGGGCAACCGGAACAAGCGGCAGATCCATCCCCTGGAGTGTCTCAGAGTGACCCATAAATACATATCCGCCAGGGACCAGATGGCCGCAGAACCGTTTCAATAATTTCTCCTGCGTCGGCCTGTCAAAATAAATTATGACGTTCCTGCAAAAGATTATATCCATGGGCTCGCGCATACCGAAATCGCCTTCCATAAAGCTGAAATCCCTGTCGCTCATAGTTGCCACTTTTATAGGGCTCTCAACTTTCGTGTCCATAACCGTACCAATATAGTAACACCAACCTTGTTAATCCCCCTCATCTAAGTTCCCGGACTAATGTTATTTCATCAGACGAAAAAACCTTGTCTATATCCAGTATCATGATGAATCTCCCGTCATGCTTGCCCATGCCCCTTATAAAATCGGTCCTCAGTTTTGTCCCTATCCTGGGGGCCGGCTCTATCTGCCCGGGATCGATTTCTATCACCTCCTGGACCGAATCCGCCAGCGCTCCCAGTACCGTCGTTTCCCCTTCGGTGGCCACTTCGACCACGACAATACACGTATTGACCGTCTTGTTTGTCTTTGACATCCCAAATTTCAGACGCATATCAACAACAGGGACAACACTCCCCCACAGATTTATCACTCCACGCATAAACTCAGGGGTCTGCGGCACCTTTGTTATATCGGTAAAATCCAGTATCTCCCTTACTTTTGCGACGTCAAGAGCGAATACCTCTTCGTCAAGTTTGAATGTCAGATACTGTGTGGCTTCCGCTATTTCCGTTCCGCTCATAATCGCCTCCCGTTAAAATCTTTCAAACTCGCCATCGAGCTTGTCAGATCCCTTTCCATCTCCGTCTCCATGACTCAGGTCAAGCGTAATCCCTTTTGGTTGGCCCGGCTGCCTGCCTGCCATTCCACCCCGAAAGTCTTCGACTTTCGAAGACCCCGCCATTGCCGGGGCGGGCCTGTTTGTCTTCTCATGAGTTATATGCGAAACATTCGTTTTGACCGCAGCCTTCACTGTCTTCTTCTCGGCTTTTTCTGCTGAAGTCCCGCTGCCGTCCACTCTGAAAAATGATATGGCATGCTGCAGTTGCTCGGCTTGTGCTGAAAGTTCCTCTGATGTTGAAGCCATTTCTTCGGAAGCTCCTGCGTTCTGCTGTATTACCAGGTCAAGCTGCTGTATAGCCTTGTTTATCTGTTCCACTCCCACGTTCTGCTCATTGCTCGCCGCGCTTATCTCCTGCACCAGTTCCGCCGTCTTCTGAATGTCCGGGACGAGCTTGTTGAGCATCTCACCGGCCTTCTCGGCTATCTGCACGCTGCTGGATGACAACTCGCTTATCTCAGCAGCGGCGGTCTGGCTCCGTTCGGCCAGTTTCCTTACCCCTGACGCCACTACAGCAAAACCTTTGCCATGCTCGCCGGCCCTTGCAGCCTCTATAGCCGCATTAAGGGCAAGCAGGTTCGTCTGCCTTGCGATCTCTTCAATAATAGATATTTTTTTTGCGATCTGCTTCATTGCATTGACCGTGTCTGCAACCGACTTCCCGCCCTCTTTCGCGTCTCCGGCAGATTTGACCGCTATTTTGTCCGTCTGTTGCGCATTATCGGCGCTCTGCCTGATATTGGAGACCATCTGTTCCATCGATGAAGATGTCTCCTCTATAGCTGCTGCCTGCTCTGTAGAACCCTGCGAAAGCTGCTGGGCAGAAGAACTCAGCTCCTGACTGCCCTGCGCAACCTGATTGGCAGCTTCCCGTATGCTTGTAACAACTTCATTAAGGCTGCGGATCATGGTGTTTAAATTATTCTTTATATCGTTAAAGTCACCTTTGTAAGAATCTGTTGTCTCACGCGGAATCTCGCCTTTACTAATCCTGTCTATGTAATCTGCCGTCATATTGATGGGCCCCACAAACGCATTGATCAACTCGTTAATGCCGACTACCAGTTTACGCCAATCTCCTACGAATGCTTCTTCATTGCCACGGGTAGTCAGTTTGCCGTCCAGTGTCGCGTCCGTCAGCATCCGGGCCTCCCCGATAACGCTACGCAGAGTTTCAACGACAGTTTTCATGCTTTTTGAAAGCACGTCCTTATCCGATTTTTCCCTTATATCTAGCGAAAGATCACCCGCCGCGATCTTTTCAGCATTTGATGCAGATTCTTTAATGTTGTCCACCATTGATTTCATAGCGGTCATCAACTGTCCGATTTCGTCCTTGCGGTCAATATCGATGTTCTTTGTCAGATCGCCTACTGCAACAGCATTTGCTACGTTGACACCTTCATTCAGCGGTCTTACAATGCCGCGGGTCAAAAACACCGCTGTCAATACAGCCAGAGCAATAGCAATGCCGGCAAGGATGAACATGAACCATGTTGCAGTTTTGTAAGCCTTCACTGCCTCCTCATACCTTGTTTGATTCCTCTGTTGCTCGTATTTGATTACTTTGTCGAATTCGTCCAAAATCTTCTGCGTAAGCGGGAGAGATTCATTCATAAGCACCGCGTCGGCTTCGGCGGTTTTCTTGGCAATGTATAATTCCATGAACTTTTTATTGGCTGCTTTTGCGGGGACAATGGCGTCCTCTGAGTTTTTAATCAACTGAATGCCTTCTTGCGCATCTTCCATCTCTTTAAGTTTAGTTATCGCGTCTCCGTATATTTTTCTTTCGGTTTCTATTCTGTCTTTCTGCGCTATTTTAGCAGCCTCATTATCAGTCATACGCAGATTATTGGAAATGCCAAGAAAAGCCTTTGCCGCCGCGTTCGCGTTATACATTTTGACATTGTTGTTTTTTACGATGTGTTCAAGATGGTCCTGTATTTGTCCCATACTTTTGATACCGAAAAGCACCAGAATAGACATTAGGATCAGCACTATCCCGAAGCCACAACCAAGCTTTGTGCCCACCTTTAAATTGTTAAACCCTTTCATGGTTTCCTCCTTTTGACACTAAAGTCTATTCAGTTGAAGCAGGTTTTCTCTTCTGCTTCAGCCAGCATCGCAATTTTTTGTACGTCCAGTATCAGCGCCACTGTCCCGTCTCCCAATATGGTTGCGCCTGATACGCCTTCAACATTTTTATAAAACCTGCCCAGCGATTTGATCACTGTCTGATGTTCTCCTATAACCGCATCGACAACAAAGCCGATGTTATCGTCCCTGATTTCAGCAATCACTATCTGCTCGATATCAGGCACAGATCCATTTATTGCAAACCGCTCTCTCAGTTTGATGTAAGGGATTATCCTGCCGCAGACGTTTGCTATATGCCTGCCGTGCGCTTCGGCCGCATCCTCTTTCGTCAGCTCCACGCACTCCTTTACAGCAGAAAGCGGTAAAACAAAATGGTCCCCTCCAATCCTCACCAGCAGGCCGTCGATTATGGCAAGGGTCAAGGGCAGCGTGAGAGTTATCGTGGCGCCGAGGCCCCTTTGACTGCTTATATCTATTGTCCCGCGAAGCGCATCGATTGCCTGTTTCACCACATCCATACCGACCCCGCGGCCCGATACGCTTGTCACTGCCTTTGCCGTTGAAAATCCGGGCGCAAGAACCAACGAAAATATCTCTTTCTCCGACAAATCGGCGTCACTGGAAATAAGGCCTTTTTCAACTGCCTTTGCCCTGATCGCTTCTTTATCCAATCCCGCGCCGTCATCCTGTATCTTTATCAGGACATGTGCGCCGGAATGCAATGCTGAAAGGTGGATTGTTCCCTGTTCAGGTTTTCCAACCGCTTTTCTGATATCAGGCAGCTCGATGCCGTGGTCTATGCTGTTCCTGATTAAATGAACGAGAGGGTCGCCGAGCTTCTCTATCACTGTCTTGTCCAACTCTGTCTCAGCCCCCTCTGTAGTCAACTCTATCTCTTTGCCGAGATCGCCGGAGAGGTCCCTTACAAGCCGTTTGAATTTGCTGAATGTGGTTCCTATGGGAAGCATCCTGATATCCATGGTATTATCGCGGAGGTTCTCTGACAAACGTTCAACTTCTTCTGATACCAAAAGCAGTGACGGGTCATTCCAGCTTGCGGCAAGCTGGCTCAGGCGCGCCTGGATCGTAACAAGTTCACCAACCAGGTTGACAAGGCTGTCGAGCTTCTCGGAAGGGACACGCACGCTTGTTACAGCTTCGGCATTCTGGTGTTCTTTGCGCATTTCCCGCACGTGCTGCTGTTCGGCTATGGCTGATTCAATCTGTCTAGGCCTCAGAATCCCTTTTTCAATAAGGAGTTCGCCAAGTTTCTTGTGTGACTCAAGCACGGCTTGAAGATTCTCAGGGGTTATATCACCGCGTTCTATTAAGATCTCGCCCAGCTTCTTGTAGTCTGTGTCAGTGTCAAGCGTGTCATGATCATCTATAACATCTATTTTCAGTTCGCTGCCCTCAACGAAAATGAAAACATCTTTAATGGCGTCGATGCCCTTGTCTGTGGTCAGTATAATGTCCCAGTAAATGTAACAGTACTCAGGGTTAATATCCTCAAGCATTGGGAGGGCGGACATCTGGGCCACTACCTTGCAATGGCCAAGGGCTATCAGGTCCCGAATAAGGTAAAGCGGGTTTATGCCGGTCAACATTATTTCTTTTTGTGGACGGAACCGAATGCGGTATGTTTTGCAGCTCTTATTAACTTCAGATGTCGACTTATTGACCGGGGATGACGATGTGGAGTCCATGGAAACTGTTTCCCCGCCTGTTGATGCATCAGGGACAAGCTTTCTTAACAAATAAATAGTCTCCTGCCTTTTTATTTCAAGTGATGGGTCTCCAATAGAAGTTGAATCCAGCATTACGCGTATAAGGTCGCGCGCCACAAGGGTAAGGTCTATCAATTGTTTAGTAACTGTAATTTTTCCGTTGCGTACAAGGTCATATACTGTTTCCACTTCGTGCGTAAATTTGGCTATGTCGTCGAAGCCGAACATGGCCCCTGAGCCCTTGATGGTATGCATCGCCCTGAAGACACGGCTTATAAGTTCCTGGTCATCAGGTCTTTCCTCCATTTCCAGAAGAGAAGCCTCAAGTTCGGAGAGAAGCTCTAAAGCCTCTTCCCTGTAAGTTTCTTTATGTATATCTATCATAGGCATCGCTTTCGTCCCCTCAAGTATGTTGCAGCGCAGTCCGTTCCTGGTCAATTTCCTTCCAGATACAGCTTTCCTGCGTGTCCAGCAAGCAGCCGGTATGACGCTGGAAACCGGCTGTATAAAATAAATGTCTGAACGCAGCTGAGCGGTTACCGGACAGCATCAGGCGTTTGTTAAGCCTGACCGACATGCGGTGAGCGGAGCATAAAAGCTGCAGGCACGTAAGATCAACTTCTTCAACATTGCCGAGGTCTACGACAAGACGGTCGGCATTGTCCAGGGCAGTAATCAGGGCCTTTTTGATAGCGACTGCATGCTCTACAGTCAATTCACCACCCAGGGTTAATATGCATGAATCTCCTGAATATTCAGCATTGACATCGATCATTCTTTTTTGTCCTCCTTAGTTAATTGTCACCTTTTACTTTATGAACCGTTGTATCGTTTCAATCAACTGCTCCGGGTTAAAGGGCTTAACGAGCCAGCCACTTGCTCCCGCCTGCTTCCCTTCCTGTTTTTTTGTCTCCTGGGATTCCGTAGTAAGCATTACTATAGGCGTGAACTTGCTCGCCGGTTTGGCCCTCAATTGTTTGATGAGTTCAATGCCGTCCATCTCGGGCATATTCAGGTCTGTTACCACCATCTCGACTTTGGTGCTGTTCACTTTATCCAGGGCATCTTTGCCATGCACCGCCGAAAGCACTTCGTAACCCGCGCTCTTCAGCGCAAAGCCCACCAACTGTCTCATTGACGCCGAATCGTCCACTATCAAGACTGTCTTCGCCATTGCCGCCACACCTCCTCTTACTGCGTTCAGCGTACTGCGTCAAAAGAATTATAAAAAAGCTTTTGTTTTTAACGCTGAACGCAGTACGCAGTACGCTATAGCGCTAATGTCTTTTCCATCACTTTTCTTTCAGACTCCATTGTATACATCTTCTCCAGCCGCTCCGTATCTCCGTTGTCTCCGGACAGCAGGTCCTTATGAATATGCTCTGTCTTTTGTGTTATTTCCTCAAAGTCTGTTTTAAATGCCAAAAGAGGTCCTATCACATGCTCTATCCGCTGCCTCGTTATATCCTGAAACTGCATCGATATCACTACGCTGCTTATGTCCTGGGCAAGGGTCCCGGTTTCCCTGGTAAGTTCGTCCAGCCTGCTGCCGGCCTCGTTCATCACCGCATCGAGTTTTTTCAGGGTGTCGTTCACAACGGTTTCTGCTTCATGGGACCTGGCCGCGCTCTCGGAAGTGCCCTTTTCGGTCCGCGCATGTATCTCTTTGATATGCGTCTCTACTTTTGATATGAGTTTCCGGACATCATCTGCCGCAGTATTCGACCTGTCCGAAAGCCTTCTCACTTCATCCGCCACCACGGCGAATCCCCTGCCGTGCTCTCCTGCCCTCGCAGCCTCAATAGCTGCATTCAGTGCGAGCAAGTTGGTCTGGTCTGCAATGTATTCGATCTCGCCTACAGCTTTTTTAATGCTCGACGTATCGTCAATGACTATCTTTATATCTTTGATCGTCTGCTGCTCAATCGCTGTGCTTTTCTTTAACCGTTCGATTACTTCAGTAAGCGCGCTTTTGCTCAATTCGATAAGTGCAATGCTGTTGCTGTTCCCGTTGCCATTACCGTTGCCTGCAAAACTGCCCACTGCCTCGGATGCCTTTGCAGCTTGCCTATTGGCCCTTTCCACTATGTTCATGAAACGCTCGCCGATATCCAGGGCCGCATTCTCCGTCTGTTCTGTTACTTCCCTGAGCTGGTTTGCCAGCACCGGTACAATCCTCGCCTTCTCTGATAATACTTTCGCTATAGAGGCGATCAGCGTATCACTCTCTGTAACCTGCGTTTGATGATTTTCTGAAAACCTGTTCGTTATTGATACTATCCTCTGTCTCATTAGAATATAGATGAGAAATGCGGAGATCATGCAGGTTGAAGTCGTCAGGACTATCCTGATAAGCATGTCGCCTATAAAAGCGGGAGGCAGGACAAGCAAAATACTTACGGCTATCTTGCCAAGCAGTTTCCAGTCAGTTCTCATCGGTCCTCCGTCTCCTTCTGTCGGTTCCTGCCGTCTTGCAAACCCATACTTGTAGCAGCAAATTCAATGCCTGGATGCCCTGGGCGGAAGATCAAGGAGTTGGGAGGAAATGAAAAACAGACAGTCAAGCAATCTTGACGACTTTGTCAAGTATTCTTGACCGGAAGTGGTAAACGTTTGTTGTTTCCGACTCTTGTCTTGCCGATACGATTACAGCTTGAAGTGTTCTTTATGTTTCATCAGGCGCTGATTCAGCGCCTGGCGGGATATGCCGAGCAATGTGGCAGCCATCGCCTGATTGCCGCCGGAAGAATCGAGGGCTTCTTCTATGAGGATTCCTTCCATTTCCTTCAATGGCAAGATTCTGCCGAAAACATCGATTATTCTCGGTGCTGCAGCACTGCCCGACACGAAAGTTTTCGGATTCGACGACAGGGTGAGCAATGGCCTGAAGGCCTTTTCTGCAATCACCTCAGATGTACAGCGTACGACTGCATCATGAATCAGCGCTTCCAGTTCCCGGACATTACCTGGAAAGTCATACTGCATGAGAAGGTCCAGCACTGCGGGTGAAACATCCGGCGCCTGCCTGCCGATCTGCGTGGACGATTTAGCAATAAAGTGATTGACGAGTAGCGGTATGTCTTCAGTGCGCTCCCTGAGCGGGGGGATGGTAATGTGATGGGTGTGGATTCTGAAATAAAGGTCTTTTCTTAACTTCCGCTCTTCCACGAGTTTTCTCAGGTTCTGGTTGGTCGCCATGACAATCCTGCATTTCACATACTCGGCCGTATCTGAGCCCAGCCTGTAGAATTCCCCTTCCTGAAGGAGCCTAAGGAGCTTGATCTGTGAGGCCTCATTAAGGTCGCCGATCTCGTCAAGAAAAAGCACGCCGTCGCGCGCCTTGGTTATGACACCCTCCCTGCTCCCGGCTGCGTCGGTGTAGGCGCCTTTCCTGTGTCCGAAGAGCGTGTCGGAAAAGAGGGTATCATCCAGTCCCGCCACATTCACCGGAACGAAGGCGCCTTCCTTACAGCAGAGCTTGTGCAGTGCGCCGGCAAAGAGCTCTTTGCCGACACCAGTCTCGCCGCTGATAAGCACCGGAGCCGGAGATGGGGCAATGGCTTCCATATAATGGAACAGCGCCTTTATTTTCTTGCTCACGGTGATTATCCTGTCAAAGGCGGAACGGTTGCCGATGCTTGCGGACAGTATTGATTGTTTCAGGGTGTTTGCTTCCGACTTAATAAAGTAAAGTTCGAGAGCCTTGTATATGCTCGCTATAAAACGGTCCCGGTTCACCGGTTTTACTATGTAGTCGAGAGCGCCCTTCTTCATGCAGGATACGGCTGTTGCGGCATCATCGACCGATGTCATTATGATAACGGGAATATGAGGGAAAGCAAAACCTATTTCCGCAAGGAGTTCCTCCCCCGAGACCTCCGGCATCATGAGGTCGAGAGCGATAACGTTGGTTTTGCAAGCATGGATCCGGTCGATGACCTGTGTGCTGTCGTCCAGGGTGACGACGTTCCTGAAACCTGCCTTCTCAAGTATGGCGCTGCAGAGAAGAAGGGTCTGAGGGTCGTCATCGACAATCATTATTGATGCATTTTCTTTCATAGCCCCCCGGTGAAACAATTGTGACGGTAAGACAAAACGTATCAGTATATCATAAAGGACAGCCCGCTTTCAAAACCCGGAATTCATTCTTTTTACCCCCGGTCTGACAGGCTCTCCAGGACTTCTTTCATCAATGAGAAATGTTTTTCGAATTCGGGCAAAATCTTCTTAAGAGCCGCCAGGTCATTCGCTTTCCCGGCCAGTTCCATTTCGAGAGCGACCCTGCGCAGTAATTCGCCGGACGTGTTAGCCGCCATGCCTTTCAATGAATGCGCTATCCCGCTTGCCAGTGCACAATTTCCGCCGTCGATCGCGACCCTCAACTCTCTTAGCTTCTCCGGGGACAGTTTCAGGAATATCTGGACGAGCTTCCCTGCAAGCTCGCGATCTCCCATGGCAATTTCGAGAAGCCTGTCGGCATCGAATATTTCCCGCTTTTCCTCCGGTAGTGTACGCTCTGCTTCAGGCGCAGCGCAATATGCGGTTCTTCCTTTCCTCCGGCCGCCGGGTAACCATTTGTCGAGGACTTTCCAGAGCTGATCCATCAACAATGGTTTTGTCAGGTAATCATTCATACCCGCCTCAAAGCAGTGGTCACGGTCCGTGCTCGATGCATGGGCTGTAAGGGCAATAACCGCCACAGCGGAATTGTTTTCCCCTGCTTCCCTGTTCCTGATCCTCCGGGTTGTTTCGAACCCGTCCATCCCCGGCATCTGACAGTCCATCAGGACCATATCGTAATGCTCCGCTTGCAGTGCCTTTAAGGCTTCTTCACCGTCTGCCGCCGTACCGGAAAGGTAACCGATATTCCCCAATACCTCCCGGGCAAAGAAGCGGTTCATCTCGTTATCTTCGACAATGAGAATGCGTGAAGAGTCTCCGGCCCTTTCTCTTATTCCTTTGCCGATCTCGATCTGTGCGGCGTCAATTTCCGGTATCTCCATCGCTTTTTCAAAAGGAACAGTAAACCAGAAGGTGGAGCCTTGGCCCTCTTTGCTCTCCACCCCTATCTGTCCGCCCATCAGTTCAACCAGTTGTTTGGATATAGCCAGCCCGAGTCCGGTGCCCCCGTACCTGCGGGTCATTGAGTCGTCCCCCTGTTCGAAATACATGAATATCTTCGATAGACAGGCATCCGGAATCCCTATACCCGTATCCGTAACAGTGAACCGGACTGTGGCGCTTGTTTCATCATCCTTTTCCAGATTTGCCTCCACTTTAACCCAGCCCTGGTGAGTGAACTTCACTGCATTTCCTATTATATTGACAAGTACCTGACAGAGACGGTCCCTGTCACCGGACAGATACTTCGGAACGCCGGGGGCCACCTGCACAGAGAGAGTGATCCCCTTCCTATCCGCATCTAAACGCAGCATCCCCGCCGTATTCTCCACGACCGCCCGCAGGTCGAAGGATGTCGTGGTCAGCGTGAGTTTCTTCGCTTCGATCTTCGAGAAATCCAAAATATCTTTGATGAGGCAGAGGAGGGATTCACCGGCCTTCCCTGCTGTCTCCGCATAAGTGCGCTGTTGTTCTGAAAGGCCAGTGTCCAGCAGCAGACCGTTCATGCCGATGACGATGTTCAGGGGGCTGCGTATCTCGTGGCTCATATTGGCAAGGAAGGCACTCTTGGCCCGACTGGCCGCATCAGCCGCCTCCTTTGCAGCACGCAGCGCCTCACTCATCTGGTTCAGCTCACTTTCGACTTTTCTGTGGGCCTCAACCTCCTCCGCGAGGGCGGCTGTCCGATCTGTGACCAGATCTTCAAGATGCAGTTTGTGCTTTTCCAGTTCTTCCTCAGCAGCCTTGCGCTCTGTGATGTCCGTCGCAAAAGCGCAGATGTATTCCTTACCGTCAAAAACCACATAGTTGCCGCGGATCTCCACAGGATACACACGGCCGTCCTTTGTACGATGGAAAGACTCGAACGTGGCTGACCCGTTCTCCTGAATATCGCTCCAAAGCCGTGCAAACACCTCAGGGGGAAACGTCGGATCGATATCCGGCACCGACATCTGCAGAAGCTCTTCGCGTGAGTACCCCAGCGTGCGACAGGCAGATTCGTTGACATAGAAAAAGTGTGCATCCTCTGTCATCCAGAAGGCCTGATCTATTGTTTTGTCAATAGCGAACTGCGTGAACCTCAAGGCCTCTTCCGCCTTCTTGCGCTCGGTTATGTCCTCAAACACCCCGAGCACGCCGTAGACGTGACCGGTCTCGTCGGTAAGAGGAAGCTTGGTGGTGTCAACCCATAGTTGCGTCCCATCAGTCTGCAACTGGGTTTCAATAATATGACGCTTAGGTCGATTGTGTACAATGACGTCCCGGTCATCGGCCCGGTATGACTCGGACTCCTCCTTTAACCAGGGCAGATCGAAATCGGTTTTGCCGATTACCTGTTCGGGACTTTCCAGTCCCACTTGCCGGGCGAACACACTGTTGCAGCCGAGATAAACGCTATTGCGGTCCTTCCAAAAGACCGATTGAGGAATCGTATCAAATATATTGGCTATCATGGCCCGGCTTGCGCGAAGGGTGTCGATGTTGCCCTGGAGTTGCGCGGCCATGGAGTTAAAAGCTTCGGACAAATGCGCCACCTCGGCCGCTCCGGATACTGAAGCTCTTGTTTCCAGATTTCCTCCAGCCCATTGTTGAACTGCCCCGGCAAGGGCAAGCACAGGGCGGTTCAAGTAGCGGGCCAGCGCTATGCCTGAGCTTACCGCGATGAGGAGTGCTATCAGAGCAAAGGCTATTGTATTACGTGTGTTTTCCAATTTTCCCGGGATCAGGGCGGCTTCCGGAACCACTGCTGCCGTAATCCATTTGATGCCGGGACCGTCTAAAAAAGGAGAGAGATTAACGTACTGCCGTTCACCTCCTGAGACGAAATCGAATTGTGCCGGGCCGGAAATGCGCGCAAATCCTCCGAGACGGCGGTTAACTTCCGTAGCAACATTGCGGATCAGCCGATCACCGCATTGTTCGGCGAGGAACCGCCTGACTTTATCCCGTTCCTTACTGAATAAAGGAGTATCCGTCGAAGCAGCCACTAACAGGCCGGAAGTCTCGACGATAAAGGTGCGCGAACCCGGCAATGAAGATATTTTCCTGAGAAAATCGGACAGCCCGCCGAGGCTGAAGCCTGCGCGGATGACGCCGTGAATGCCGTCGACGCCCATAATCGACTTGTCCACTGAAATATTGAGGGATTTGTGTGAAGCGAAGTAGTAAACATCCGTCCACTCCATCTTGCCGCTTTCCATAGCGTGACGATACCACGGACGCTTGGTGGCATCGTAGTAAGGTTGGGATGCAAGAAGACGCCCCGGCTTGCCTGAAGGATCCGCAGCCCAACTTTGGAACACATGACCTGTGCCCTCGTCGGAGCGGTTCAAGAGAATGGTGCCGTCAGGCCAGCGGTTAACTCCAGCATAGTGCCCCCGTTCATTAGTCACCGCTATAAAGCATGCATTCGGGAAAGCCTGCAGTTCATTGTAAAAGTGATCGATCTCCGGGGCCAGGTTCTTCAAGTTCCGCAACCTCGGGGCGTTAAATTCCACAAGATGTTTAAGAAGTGAAAGGTCTTCCCGGAGCCGTTCATCTATCTGCTGAGCGATTTCACTGTTCATTCGGCTCGCCATTGTGCTCGCCATATTCATAGCTCCGCGATCGGAAAACCACCAGACCAGTGCAACGGTCGGCAACAGGACCATAACGATCATGACGGAAAGTAAGGTGGCAAATCGTGGTCTCACCAAGAGCATCTCCTTGTGAACATCCACTCCTAAATCATTATTATTAGTATTATTATTCCAGAGCCTTCCAACCGAAAGGCTTGTTTGCTTGCCGAGGCAAAAATCCCAATTGATAACTGCTGTGTCTTTTGGTATAACGATAAAGCTCTTACTTGTCCCTTATATATTCATAGATATTCAGATAGTGATATGCGGGGTGGTTCCATGAAAAATCATAGCGCATGCCGTTTACCATCAGTTCCCTGAAGTGCCCGGGGTAGGCATACCACATGCCGATTGCGCGCGCAAGCGCCGACTCGATTCCCCTGAAATTGAAGTCGTTGAATACATATCCGTTCCGCTCGTGATAGGGCCTATGGCCGTACTCGGCGTCAAATACTGTGTCCCGCAATCCTCCGGTCGCCCGAACTACAGGCACTGTCCCGTATTTCATGGCTATCATTTGGGTCAGCCCGCAGGGCTCGAAGAGGCTGGGGACAATTATCATATCTGACCCCGCATATATGAGGTGCGAGAGTTCCTCGTTAAACCCGATCTCAATGTGGCAGTCGGGGTTGTCATTCAGGTGGTGCTTGAGCTGAAGAAAATCATTGTTGATCCCGTGGTCCGGGCCCGAACCAAGAAGGACGAACTGACAGCCTTTTGACAGAGAATAGAATATTGCATCCCTTATCAGTCCTACCCCTTTTTGATGGTCCAGTCTGCCTATGTACGACACGATGGGCTTATAAACCTGTCTGAGGAGCAGCCTGTGGCAAAGCGCCTCTTTGTCCCTGTATTTGTCCTGGACCGTATCGATGTTATACCGGTATGGGATATACCGGTCGATCTCCGGGTTCCATACGTCGTAGTCAATGCCGTTAAGGATGCCGCCGAACTTCTGCCCATGGACGTAAAGTGTATGACCGAGTCCGTAAGACAGTTCCGAATGCCTGATCTCCCCGGCATAACTGGGAGACACGGTAGTCACAAAGTTCGAATATACGATGCCTGCCTTCATGAGGTTCACGGCGGAATAATTGGCGCTGTCCCTGAGCCGGTCCGGGTGAAGATAATAATCCGGCCTGTTGAGTCCTACGGCACGCAATACAGACTCCCCGGTCACTCCCTGATGCTTGAGGTTGTGCAGGGTATAACATACGCGGGGATGGGTCATGCCATAACCCTTGTACATATCAAAGAGAAGTACCGGCACGATTCCAGTCTGCCAGTCGTGGCAATGGATTATGTCGGGATGCTTGTTGGACTTGAGCATAAACTCAAGGGCCGCCCTGCAGAAAAAAGCAAACCGCTCGGGATCATCATTATGGCCGTAAAAAATACCTCTATTAAAGAAGTTTTTCTCGGAATGAGGCTCAATAAAAAAACATTTTCTTCCGTGGACGAAACCGAAAAATACTGAACAATGCACCCATCGTTCATAAAAAGGGACCCATAGGTCGTTATAGGCCATCCTAAGGCCGTAGATCTGATCGTACCGCATACAGTCGTATTTCGGCAGTATGATCTCGACATCGTTTCCCCGGATCTCGAGTTCGTGGCAGAGACCGTAAACAACGTCTGCGAGGCCGCCCACTTTTGCCGCAGGGGCGCATTCCGGAGTGATCATGACTATGTACATACGTGACCTCTTATCGGGCGTGATGAATATATAATTACTGCATCAACCATCTTGAGAGAATTATAATCAATTATGACAGGAATATAAAGCTCCCCGTAGAAAAGTGTTAGACATGAAGCGTAAAAAGCTATACGATTTTATTGGATTTCGAGAGTGGAAAGGATGCAGCAATGAGCGACCTGACAGTGAATATAAGGGTTAAATCCACGCTCCCCGCACGGGAGGCGACGTGGTATATCCGTGTATCTCCGAGTATTACAAATTGTTTCAATCCACGCCCCCGCGCGGGGGGCGACTTTGACCAATGGTGCTGTTACCCTACAGTCTATTGTTTCAATCCACGCCCCCGCGCGGGGGGCGACTGCGAGTTCATCAGCTGGATTGAATTTGAGGAAGTTTCAATCCACGCCCCCGCGCGGGGGGCGACTAGAGCAATACCAACAGATCGAGTATTTAGATTTGTTTCAATCCACGCCCCCGCGCGGGGGGCGACATGACGGCAACCGGGGAGAGCGGGGTCAGGTCTTGTTTCAATCCACGCCCCCGCGCGGGGGGCGACTGTTTACTTATAACTTCCTGAAAAACAATTGCTTATTTATCACTTTGCGCGAACCCCTCAATAAGCAATGCAAAAAAAACAGAATTGTCAAAGAGCAAGCTGAACTTGTCATTCTTTTCCATTAAGTTTCAGCTATCGCGGACCCTATAGGAAAAACATGTGGACTTACAGTTCGCGATACCGTTTCAAACAACCAGCGGTCCCTCCTGGTCTATCGGCTTTTTTGCGCCGATATGTTCTACCCGGCGCTTCCAGTTCGACCCGAGATAATAAAATCTCAGGCTGTCTTTTTCGGGATCAATCTCGGAAATCAATCTCTCTTTCAACATGGCCCACTGTGCAGGATCAACAATGCACTCAAATACCGAATATTGGACCCTCTGTCCGAAATCCTGACAGGCGCGTGCCACTCTTCGCAGACGGCGCCGGCCCTTTCCTTCGTCGGTGGCAACATCATAGCTTACTATTACAAACATTTTTTATCCTCACTTCCAGATAAAGGGCGGATAACAATCGAGATCTCCCCGCAGATAACGGGCCATCAGCATAGCCTGCACATGGGGCAAAAGACCGATGGTAACCGTCTCTCTTATAAACGGGTGCAGTATCTCCTCCTGTTTGCGCTTCTGATAGGCAACGAGAACCGTCTTTCTCGTATCGTCATCCATCCAAACGGCCCCCGACTCTTTCTTTTTGAAGCCCTTGCCTTGTACCTGGCAAAGATTGATCAATGATAGGGTGAGCCGGTCGGCAAGAAACGGGCGGAATTCCTCCATCAGATCCAAAGCAAGCCCATAGCGTCCCGGACGGTCCCTGTGCAAAAAACCGACAGCCGGATCAAGCCCCACTGTCTCAAGTGCGGCACGAACATCGTGCATCAGCAGGGTATAAAGAAACGAAAGCAGACAGTTTACGTTATCCATGGGAGGCCGCCTGTTCCGTTCATTGAAGCTGAAATCATTTTTCTGAGATGTTATCAGATGGTCGAAGACTTCAAAGTAAGAATTCGCTGCTTCACCTTCTAAACCGCGCACGAAATCGAGAGGAGCCTCGCCCTGTAGTCTTCGTATCGAATGAGAAAGGCTCTGCGAAGCCTGGGATACCGCATCATCATCGAACTTTTCGGAATGATCTCTCAATGAGCGCTGAAGCACCGTGCGGCAGTTAGCAACCTTTCCGGTCACTACTGCTCGTGCTATCAATGAAGACGTTTGCTGATCGTCGGCACGGCGGTACTGTTCACGCCTGAGAAGGACATTGCCAGATACCGGCCCCTGTACCTTCGCAAGAAAGCGGCCATTTTCCGTGAGGAAGCTGATTGCCACGCCGTTTTCCGCACAGAAGCCCATCAGGTACGGGCTGCACGATACCTGTCCGAAACATACGATGCCTCCGAGTGTGTGCACAGGCAGACGCAGCACTATTTCATTTTCAACTTTGACGGCAACTGTTTCCCCCTCTTTTGCGAGATACGCGCCCTGCGTCGTGACGAAAAGAGTGTTGAGATGTCTCTTCATTCCTCCTCCATTGCCGTCAGCAAATAATTACGTACCGACCTTGCCCTGCCGCAGGTCTTGGGCATACAAAGCTCAAGCAGAGAACAACACTCGCATTTCCTGGAGTATTCGGGCTTAGGAGTAATTCCCGCTTCAATTAGCTCATGCACCTTTCGGGCAATGCCCTCTGTTTCCATGCGCAACCCCTTGTTAAAAACTACATCCTCTCTGCGTCGTGTCTGCCCATAAAAAAGAGCTCCCTCCCTGATTTCCACATCTAGCATTTCTTCGAGACAGATGGCCTGTGCGCATAGCTGGACCCTGTCGCAATTGTCCGCTTTCGACTTCCCGCGCTTGTACTCAACTGGAAACGGCAGCCATGTCCCATCGCCCCTTCGGTGGAATTCGACTACATCAGCCTTGCCAATAAGCCCGAGCCTGAGCGAGCGCATGGGAACGCCATACTCGATGCGAACATCCTTTCTCGATTCGTATTTTGCCGTATCAACCTTCTCGTGCATGATCCTGCCCTCAGCGGTAAAGATGTTCTCGCTCCATGCCTGCTCAATGTGGATAAGCGCACACTGGCGTGGGCAGTAGACGTAGTGCTGGAGCGCAGAGAGCATGATAAGGTCATCAGCATTAGAAAGTTGAACAGTCATTCTTTGCGCAGCCTCCTCCTTGCTTCTCCGGGCTGCCTCATTTCCTCTCCAACCTTCTCCGGCTCTCCGGTTCTGTCAGATAGTTCTCGGAAGACACCACCTTTTTGCCCGTCTTTTTTTCAAGGTCCTTTCTTGCCTTGCCTGCCACTTCTCCGCCTCTGCGCGCAGCATGTTTGCTCTCATGAAATCCCTTTGCATCATGAACTCTTGTTATCTCTGTTGTCGCAGCCTCACCAAGCATTGAAAAGATAAGCTCAAGGTCGGTCATGTGGTCTCTCAGGTTTTCACGCTTCAGACCCTTTATCGTCTTATGCCTGGCCGGTGTGACCCCGAAGGCCGCACTTGCGATCTCGGCGGTGAGAATCTCATATTCCCTTTTTTCTTTCACTTCCCGCTTTTTCCACTCGTCCGTAAGCTCCTCGCGGATGGCGATACCCCGCATGCGCTTTTCAATCCAGTCATCCGAATAACCCTTCGCCTTGTAAAGCTCGCGTGTCCTCTTCGTTGCCAGTTCCGGGTTTTCTATTTCCTGCACTCGCTCATAGCCTACCTTTGCCAGCCAACGCTTGAAGGGTTCGGCCTTGGGGGATGGGATGGACTGGATAATACGGAACATCGTTTCGGCATCAGCACAGTCTGTCTCTCTCAGCTTTCCATCAGGCGCAGTCAATTTCAACCCGTGACAAATTGTCACGACTTCACTTCCTTCTTCTTTGAGTCTTTGTTTTAATTTCCTCCAGTATGCTCCTGCATCAGCACTCTCTGTAAGCGCCCCACAAACATCAACCACCGAAAACCACCATTCGTTGTTGTGGAGTGTCCTTCTAATCTGCCTTCCCTTGAAAACCGCCAAATGTGTTTCCGTCATACAATCTCCTTATCAGAATACGTTCTCATCAGGCCACTCCTGAACCTCAATTTTACTCGGAAGATTGCTCTTATCAACAGTGATTTTATAATCTTCAACTCTACGAGGCAAGTCTGCGTTTTTTGTTACTTTTACACGGTCAAACAGTCTTCCTGACAACTCGTTACCCAAATGACTGGAATGTTTGAATATGACCAGCTTTCTCGGGTTCATTTCTCCCCTCGCGGCAGCATGATCATTTTCAAAAGCATTCACAAGAGACTTCCACAGAAGCTTCAAATCCGGCTCGGAAAATCCGGTCTTTCCTGCGTCAACAGCGGAAACAAAACCGTGCATTCGGTATAGTGCATAGGGAACGGTGGCCTTCCTGCCAAAAGTCGATGCAAATTCACGATCTTTCTTGGCCTGGTCATCTTTCTCCTTTTCAGTAGTTACGCAGCAACGGGTTATTGAATGTTCTGCTTGATAAATGCGATCTTCTGATCTTGCAAAAGTAAATTGCACAGGGCCACGGACTGTACCGGCTCCTCTTATTCTCTCTTTTTTTTGTTTCTTGCCTTTGCTGCCTTCTTCCCCTTCCTCTTCTGTCGCCTCGCCACCTTCCTTCTCTCCTGTACTTAACACCGCACCAAATGTCCTGATATCGAAATAGTCGTCACACAATTTCTTGCGTTTTTCTGAAGCAGTACTGCCTGGTGCTTTTCCAATTACTGCATTTAAATAACCCTAACGTTGCATTAAATTAAGGTCAAGCAGCACGTTCGAGTCGTTCAAGATAATGCAAAACTCCTTTTTTGACTGTCTGGTTGCCGCTCATTGTGAGCGTCAGTGTGCCTCCGGGGTTAG
>Ga0074045_10001181_pt1 | contig 25514 bp, 20 predicted proteins | sample BogForMeECP23OM2_FD_94442 | JGI IMG/M metagenome (GOLD analysis project Ga0074045, IMG submission 94442) | Bog forest soil microbial communities from Calvert Island, British Columbia, Canada - Bog Forest MetaG ECP23OM2 | ecosystem: Environmental > Terrestrial > Soil > Wetlands ... | reverse complement strand
TGGCTGCGGACCTTCGCCCACTATAATCCGGAGACGCACGCGGTGAGCGCTTTGAAATCAATCCTGTTCAAAGGTGCCAACTTCGCCGCGGTTGCGGACGATGTCGCCTTCCTGGCCATCTTCACCATCGTGATGCTCTTGCTGGCGAGCCTCACGGTGAAGCGCACCCTCTAGCCGTCCTCGACGACGGAGGATTCAAAGGCGGACGCGGCGGAGGGCGCGGTGGCGCGCGCGACCGCCTCGAGCAGGGTCGTCTTGCGGATCGGTTTGGCAACGTGAAAATTGCACCCGGCGGCAAGGCACTCGCGAACCTCTTCCTGCAGGGCCGAGGCGGTAAGCGCGATAATGGGCACGGCTGGGCCCGCCTGTTGCCGCTCGCGTTCGCGAATGTGGCGCGTGGCCGTATAGCCGTCCATCACGGGCATCCGCATGTCCATCAGGACCAGGTCATAACGTCGCGCGGCAACCATCTCGACGGCCTGGAGGCCGTTTTGGGCCTCATCCAGTGCGCAGGGCAGGCTTTTGAAGAACGCCTTGAGCAAAAAACGATTGTCGATGGAATCGTCCACGATCAGGATGGAAAGGGGGCGCGCCCGGTCGTCGCCGTTTGCCACCCCGGCCGGCGGTTGCAGGGCCGCGGCAACCGTCGGCTCGGCCGGCGGCGGCTCAGCTTTGGGCGCGGCCTGAACCGCCAGCCGCGCCGTAAAGTAAAAGGTGCTCCCGACGCCCTGCTGGCTCTCGACCCAGATGCGGCCATCCATCAATTCGACCAGGCGCACCACGATCGCGAGGCCCAACCCGCTGCCGCCGTAACGGCGGGCGGTCGAGGAATCGGCCTGCGTGAAGCTGGAGAAAATCGCGGCGATCTTGTCGGCGGGGATGCCGATCCCGGTATCGGTAACCGCAAACTGGACGAATTCGCCGGCTTCGGGCGCCGCTTGAACCGTCACCGTGACGCTGCCGCGCTCGGTGAATTTGATCGCGTTGCCGACCAGATTCACCAGAATCTGCCGCAAGCGCATGGGATCGCCAATACGGTGGACCGGCAGCCCGGCGGCGGTCTTCGCAAGCAACGTCAACTGCTTCTCGCTCGCGCGCACTTCGAGCGTGTCGAGCACCCCCCCAATCATCCGGTCGAGATCCAGCTCGGTGCGCTCGAGATGGAGCAGACCCCGTTCGACGCGCGCCAGGTCGAGGATATCGTTGATCAGCTCGAGCAGCGCGTTACCGTTGTTGCGCATCAGCGCAACGTACTTCTGCTGCTGCGCGTCGAGCGGCGTCTCGACCAGCAGTTCGGCCATCCCGAGGATCGCGTTCATCGGTGTGCGAATCTCGTGCGACATGTTCGAGAGGAATTCCGATTTCGCTTGCGACGCGCTCTCCGCCACATTGCGCGCCGCGATCAATGCCGCCTCGATCTTGCGCAACTCGGTGACATCGCGCGCCACGGTCATGTTGCAGGCCTCGTTGTGGAACCAAATCGCGGCGGCCGACAACAGGTAAGGACTGCTGCTGCCATCCCTGGCGCGCAATGTCATGTTCAGGTTGCGCAGCTCTCCGCGCTCCTTCAGAACCTGGGCGCATCGTTCCCGTTCTTTGGGGTCAGGCCACAACCTGAGTTCGGTCGAGGTCCGTCCCAAGGCCTCGTCCTTGGAGTAACCCGAAGCGCGCTCGAATTCGCGATTGACGAGCACGATTTTGCCGTCGGCTACCCGCGAAATCACGATCGGGTCCGGATTGGCGTCAAAGACGTTCCGGAAACTCTCGCGATTGCTCAGGTCCATGACAAGCGACTACGTGGTGTCCGAAAGGTGCCCGTGTGAGGAGACGCAACAGCCATGCCCGGCTACTACGACTTCGTAAAATTACTTTAGAACTCCGAATGCTGGCTGAAGCACGGCGAATGCCGACTTGATTAACCGTTGAAACTCTATCGAATGACGTTCAATCGACGATGCGGGATATCCGGTTCCACGACGCGAGCAACGGCAATAACCCGCAATGACGCCATCGGAGCGTGTTCCACCTCAAAGCATCGCTTCCGTCATCTTCGGACAGGTGGTGGCGAACCAGAACATTACGTGTAGCTATATGAGACACCGCGGGAGCAGGATTCACGCCGCTTCTATTCGATCGTCGCGCCGCTTGGGCAACACTCGCGCTGATGTAGAGGAAATCTCAGATGGCATCAAAACTGCTTTGACATGCGTTCACGCGCCAGGTTTCGACGCCAAAAAATTACCGTTATCGTCAACTCTTCGTCGGTCACGAGCAGGTCCGACTGCGGTCTCTGCTTCCCCGTAATGCTCTGATTCCACTTTTTTTGGGATTACCTCGGTCGACACTGTGCCTGCATGGCACTGGCATGGCAGTTGCCCCTTTACGCCAACCATCTGACTCCGCGTGTGCGCAAGTCTGCCTGCCAAATCGTCGACGGCTGGGTGGCGAAGCATAGGTCATTCGCGACTACTCAATTGCCTGCGCGAGATATTGGTGAGTGGGGCGACACCCTCGCCCCCGCCGAAGATTCGCCGGCGCGAGCGCACGGGCGATGGCCGGCATACCATAATTGTCGGGCTGACGGCGCACGCGACCGAAGGTCAGCGCGAACGATGCCTTGACGCCGGCACGGACGATTATCTAAAGCAAGCCGGTGAAGTTTCAGGCGCTGGCCGACACGATTGATCGTTGGACGCGACCGCAGCACCCCGCGATCGGTTGAATCGATCTTACCGTTTCTTTATCGGGCTTATTGCCCTGAAGAATCTTCCGTGTTCGGAACTGGCCGTCCGGTTGCGGTCTGACCGTGCGAGGCTTTTGGCGTGACGCCGCGAGGCAGGTAAATGACCTGTCCGGCGGTCAACTGGTTTATGTCAGTCAGGCGCGGGTTCGCGGCGACGAGTTCGTTGATTCCGGACTTCGATCCGAAATACCGAATGGCAATGTTCTCTAACGTATCACCATACATGACGGTAATTTGACTTAGCCGCTCCGGCGCCGCGGGTACTCCGGTCTGTTGCTGAGCCCCGGCGCTTGCGGCGACCACAGCGGGAGTGCTCGGAGCTATGCGCATTGCCGCGGCTGTTCCTGGCCCAGCAACGTTGCTTTTGGGTGCCGCGGGTGCCGCCGCTCCGGGCGCGAGTGATGCTTGCGATTCGACCGGATGGGGCTTGAGAGACGTCGCGGCTTTGGCTTCGCGCGGGATTCCGGATACCTTTCGATGCCCGATTGCTCGACCGTCCGGGCGAACGATCTGTTCGGTCGCCCTGCCGAACGAAAGGGTATGGCGGAATAGCCACTCCGACCAGACGTTCGGGTAGACAGAGCCCAATAGCAACAGCGACGCGAGCGCGGTACCGGCGATAAGCGCGGGCATTACCAGAAGCCGTGCGCCGGATTTCCGCTTCGTGATGCCCACCGAGTCCTGGTACTCGGCGGCGGTCTTCTTCGCCATCCTGACGCTGACTTTTCTCTCACCCGCGTAAAAGGCGGCCAGCATCGCGCTATGGCAGAGCATATTGATTTTTCGGGGTATTCCGTCGCTGCGCCGAAGCAAGTGTTTCAAAGCGCCGGGCTCAAAGATTGCTGAGGATTGGCCACCTTCAGCACGTATTCTATAATCAACGTATGTGACGGCCGCCTCAGGGTTCAGTGGCTTTAGTACTCCGCGGGACGAAATTCGCTGATTCAGTTGACGCAGTTCGGGCTTCTTCAACCGCTCGGCGAGTTCGGGCTGGCCCACCAAAATGAGCTGCAGCAGACACCGGTCGTTACGTTGACCGCGATTCGACAGGAGCCGCAGTTCCTCCAAGACGTCGTCGCTCAAAAGCTGAGACTCATCAACGACAATCGCAATCCGTTCTTCCTTGCCGTGAAGCTCCAGCAAATGGTCCAGCACCTTGAGATAATCCAGCTTCGTCGACCCGGAGGCGTAAAGCTTCAGCTGCGGCAGCACCACGCGCATCATTTCCATAAACGAGAGCTTGGGGTCGTCTATGTTCGCGATTCGGACCCGCTTGTGATCGCGCTGCAGCAGGGAATAGATGAGGGTGGTTTTACCGGTCCCGGCTTCGCCGGTCAGTAAAGTCAAGCCCGTCAATTCCCCAGTCAGTCCCGCTTCGAGCGTGGCGAGGCCTTCGAGATGATTCGGGCTGAAATAGACAGGGCCGCGAGGTGATGCGGGTTGGAAGGGCGGACCGCTCAGGCGAAAGTACTGATAGTACTCCATCTGTCCTCAATTAATCCGGGAGTTCCTTCTAAATCCTGATTCAGATGCGCATCGAGACATTTAGCGCGATTGCTTAAGCTAAGCGTTTCATCGGTCAAGGTGAAAATGATCAATCCAGCGATGATTCATTATCTGCCTCTTAAAGGCAGGGTACGCGCCGCTCCAGTGAGTAGGAAGAAAAAATTCTCAATTAGACAAACTGGTAGGTATAGGATAAATTTAGCTCAACTGTAGCCATTGCGGCACAGTTTTGTTCCAGAGAGCAAAGGGGGGCCGGCCGGGAGTGACCGCGCCGCGATCCCAACGACGATTTGCAGCCTCTCGGCTCCTACGGAGCCTTAGCGTCGGAGCATCACCCGCCGATCTGATACATCGAACGCTCGCGCGTCGAGCGGCCTTCGAGCAGATGGTGCCCGGTCGGCTTGTTGCGGACGGCGCGCACCAGGATCGACGCGATCGTGCCGATCCGGTCCCCGCCACTGCTCTCGCGCAACGCCTTGCGCACGTCCAGTTCGTCGTCGTTAAGCAGGCAGAGATGGAATTTGCCGTCAGCCGTAAGACGCATCCGGTTGCAGGAACCGCAATAGGGCTCGCTCACGGGGCTGATGAAGCCCACCACGCCCTTCGCCCCCGCGAGCCGGTAATTACGTGCTTCGTCGGACGCGCTCGCGGCGGCCAGCTCCGCCAGCGGGCCGAGAACGGTCTCGATACGCCGCCGGGTCTCGATATTCGAGACGTAGCGCTTGATCGACAGCGTCGCGCACTCGCCGCCGCCGAGCGGCATCAGCTCGATAAAACGTACATGCCAATCGCGCTCGAGCGTGAGCCGCGCCAGGTCGACGACCTCCGCCTCGTTATAGCCGGCCGTCACCACGGCGTTGAGCTTGATCGGCGCCAGCCCGGCTGCTTCGGCGGCCATAATCCCGTCCCAGACTTTGGCGAAGCTGCCCCAGCGCATCTGGCGTTCGACGGTGGCCGGATTGAGGCTGTCCAGATGCACATTGATACGGGTCAGGCCGGCGGCCTTCAGCGGATCCACCAGCCGCGGGAGCAGCAGCCCGTTGGTGGTCAGCGCGAGGTCATCCACGCCCTCGACCCGCTTGAGCCGTTCGACGATTTCGAGCAGGTCCGCGCGCAGGGTCGGCTCCCCGCCGGTCAGCCGGAATTTATGAAAACCGACGCTCACGGCGGCCCGCGCAACATCTTCGATCTCGGCAGGGGTCAGCAACTCGGCTTTTGGCAGAAACTGCAGACCCTCAAGCGGCATGCAGTAGACACAGCGCAGGTTGCAATTATCGATCAGCGAGATCCGCAGGTAGTCGATATTACGATTAAAAGAGTCTAACGGCATTTTCCCGCTGGCGCGTCCGCGATCCACCGCGAAGTGGTCAAGAGCGTCGTTTAGTTCGTGCAATTGCGATTCAAAGCGTTATTCTAATCGGTTGAGCCCTGCGTGTTCAACGTTCCGCGCCGGATCGATCAGACGGGCGGGGCGGGCTCCGGCGGCGAGGGCGGATGGTCCAAAACATGCTTCGCTTCGATATGGTGAACTGGTAAACTCACGGGGATCAACGAGCAACGTTTAACGGGGGGATCCGCCCATCATCTGGGGCGGCAAGATTCGCGCTAGTTTCGCAAGGACCCGGTCGGGAAGATCTGCCTGGAATGAAGCAGCCAGCGGCTAGTTTCCGCTATCGACTTTTTAGCGCGCTCGCGCGGCTGGATGAACGGCGTCCGTGGTACGTCCTCGCGGCGGCGATCGCGCTGGCCACCGTTTGCGTATGGTACACGAGGGCGCGGCTTGAATTCCGCACCGGTCAGGACGATCTTATCAGCGCCGACTCGCGCGACAGCCGCAACTACCTGCGTTACACGCGCGAGTTTCCTGATCTCGACGGCGTGATCGTGGTGATTCCGACCGATCCCTCCGAGACCCAGGCCGAACAGTTCGCCGACAGCCTGGCCAAGCGGCTCAACGCGGACAAGGTCAACGTCAAGAGCGTCTTCTACCGCATCGACCCCGGACTGATGGGCGATCGGGCGCTGCTCTACCTCGACTCTGGCGACCTCAAGTCGCTGGCCACGCGAATCGCGACCAGCCTGCCGATCCTGCGCGCATATGCCACTGATCCGCATCTGGTCAACCTGTTCGGCGGGGCAAATCAGATGCTCGAGGCGGCCGCGTCCTCCCGCATGCAGGGCTCCCCTCCTCTGGATTTCAGCCTGCTCGACCCGGTACTGACCGGTATGCTGGCCGGCCCTTCCGCCGCGCCGTCCTCGCCCTGGAGCGCGCTGATACCGGATGAGGATCAGAGCCGTTCAATCCGCGATACCTATCTGTCGTCGAGCAATGGCAAATATCTGCTGATGCATGTTGCGCCGGCCGCGGGTGCGGACAACGGCCCCGACCCGGTCGAGGCGATCGAGGCCCATCTGGCCGCAGTACACGCGTTTCTGCCGCAGGTCGCGGCCGGTATCACGGGCGGCCCGGCGCTGGCCTACGCGGAAGAAAGCACCACCCGGCATGACATGATGCTGGGCTCGATTATCGCGGTAATCGGCCTGACTTTACTGCTCGTGATTCCGTTTCGCGGCATAGTCGAACCGTTTTTCTCGATAGTCGCCTTGCTGGTCGGGGTCGCCTGGTCCTTCGGCTTCACCACGCTGGTAGTGGGCCACCTGAACCTGCTTTCCGCCGTCTTCACCAGCGTGCTCGCCGGTATCGGGATCAATTTTCCCATCCATCTGATGGCGCGTTACGACGAGGCGCGGCGCCGGGGGCTCCAGATGCCGGAGGCGCTCAAACTCGCGGTGGTCAACACGGGCACCGGGGTCTTCGCGTCGGCCTGTATCATGGCGCTCGCCTTCCTGATGCCGATGTTCACCGACTTCCGCGGAATCGCGGAGCTGGGCGAGATTTCGGCGGCCGGTCTGTTCCTCTGCCTGATCTCGGCGATGCTGGTCTTTCCCGCCCTGATCGCGCTGCGCGACCGCCGCGCCGGCAAGCGGCCACCAATCCGGATTTCGCTGGCGCCGGGACGTTCGACGCTCGAGAGGCTGTTCGCGCGACCGGGCTGGATTACCGGTCTTACAGTCGCGGCGACACTCGCGGCCAGCGTGCTGATTCGCGGCGTGACTTTCGATCAGGACGTCTTGCGGTTGCAGGCGAGCGACGCCGAGGCCGTCCGCTTCGAGAATATCCTGTTGCGCGATTCCGGCCGGTCGTCGTGGTTCGCGGTGGCGCTGGCGGGCTCGCAAAAAATCGCGGACCGCAAAGCGGCCGCCTTCCGCAAGTTGGCCGAAGTCTCGGACGTCGAAACGATCGCGACCTACCTGCCCGACGATCAGGACGCCAAGCGCGCGCTACTGGGACAGATGCGCGGCGAACTCGCGGGCGTCGCGATTCGACCCCTCGCTCATCCGGGCGCGCCTGACGCCCTGCTCCGCGAACTCGAACAGCTCGACGCGCGGCTGACCGCGTTCGCGCCCATCGATTCTTCCGGCGGTGCATCGAAGACCCGTGACCTGGTCGCGTCGGCGATCACGCGCCTCAAGGTCAACCCGGCGGCGTTCGCCGGTTACGAGCGGCGCCTCGCGAGCGACCTCGACACCCGGCTGACGCAGCTCAAGGGGCTGCTCGCCCCCGCCCCGGTAACTGAGCAAAATCTGCCGCAAGTGATGCGCGACCGCTTTATCGGCGCCTCCGGCATGTATCTCGTGCAAATCTATCCGAAGGGCGACGTCTGGGCGGACGCCGCGCTGGAACGCTTCGTCAAGGCGCTGCGCACGGTTGACCGCGACGTCACCGGGCCGCCGGTGCAGACCTACACGCTCGCCACGGTGATGCGCCTCGGCTACGAGCGTGCGGCGATTCTGGCGCTGATCGCGGTCTTCATTTTCGTCTTCGCGGACTTCCGCAACCTGCGCGATGCGCTCCTCGCGACCGTTCCGCTGGTCTTCGGCGGCGCCTGGCTGCTCGAAGCGATGGCCGCGCTGGGTTGGGACTTCAACCTGGCCAACCTGTTCGCCGTGCCAATCATAATCGGGATGGGCGTCGATAACGGCGTCAACATGATCTACCGCTGGCGCGAGGAGCAGGACAAATCGTCGCTGATTCTGACCAAGGCGGTCGGCAAGTCGGTGACCATCTGCTCGCTGACCACGATCGCGGCCTTTGCCGCACTGATTCCCGCAAACCATCGCGGGATTTCGAGTCTCGGCTGGGTGCTGACGTTGGGGGTGAGCTTTATTCTGCTGGCGACCCTGATCGTGCTGCCCGCGCTGTTCGAGCTGCTGGGCTCACGTATCGAGCACGCCCGCGAAGTCGCGAAGCCGCCCACGGGCGCTCTCGCTCAGCCGGCAAGCAGCGCACCACCTCCGGCGATCAAAGTCTCGAGCACCATCCGCGCCTGAAATCCCTCAAGCGGCTTTGGCGATCGCGGACGGCAGCACGAAATCGTACCGCGCCGTGCGGAACGGATGCTTGAGGCCGCGCGCCTTCAACTCCGCCGGACCGTCGTGCCGCACGAAATCGATCACCAGCGGCGCCTTAACCGCGCCGACCACGTCGGAATCGATCCACGGGTCGTCCGCGACAAAAAGCTGCGTCGTCAGGCTCTGAAAGCCCGGATGGCTCAGAAGGAAGTGCAGATGGGCCGGACGCCACGGATGGCGGCCGGTCGCCTCCAGCACCGCCCCGGTCGGTCCGTTCTTGGGGATTTGATACGGAGCCGGCACCCAGGTCTGAATCTCGAAACCGCCGTCCTTGTCGGCACTGACACGCGCGCGCAGGTTGAAGGGCGCGTCGGCCGCGGGGATGTTGAAATGCGAGTAGGCGCCCTCGGCGTCGGCCTGCCAGATATCGACGATCGCGCCGGCTAGCGGTGCGCCGTCGGTCGACCGCACCGTTCCCGACACGAAGAGCACTTCGCCGGGCTCGTTGGCCCGATGAGGCACGACGGCGGGCGACTTCATCGCGGGCGCGTCGGGGAGGTAGAACGGACCCTCGACCGAGCTCGCGGAGCCGTCGCGGCCGTGGCTGTCGACCTGATCGACGGTCGCTTCGAGCAGCACGTCCATCAGCAGGGGGATCTCGCCCTTTTCCGCAGTCTCGAGCATGAAGGCAACGGCGTGCCGGTATTCTTCGTGGTTGATTTGGTTATCGCGAATAAATTGGCGCAGGTTGACGAGGAGTTTATCGAAAACCTGTTTGAGCCTCGGGCTGGGGGTCACGGTCTTGGCGCTCATCGGGAGCCTCCTTGATGGCTGCGGATCGTCTTTTCGCAGATGTGTGCAATCTACAACGTTTCGGCCACGCCGCCCAAGCCCTGGGCAATGGGTCAGGTTCACCTGTTTGTTCTATGACGCCTACTTATCTGTCACTCTCGCGCGTGGCTGCCGCGCGAAGAGTCCCGGATTCCGGGATTCCTCGCGCGCCAGACACCAGACGCGCGGGAACGACAGCAAGAAAATCCAAATTGACCCACTACCAAGCCCCGCGACGCGCCTGATCGCTACCGGGGCGAGGTCAGCAGATCGCTCAGTTTGAAGAGCGGCGTGAACGCGACGCCCTCCGCCAGCAGATTCCGCGCGCCGTTTTCCTCTTCGCGATCGAGCAGCGCGATCACGCGGTCGACCATCAACCCGGCGACGCGCGCCCCGCGGATCGCCTTGAGCGTCGACCCGGCTGAGGTTACAACGTCCTCGACGATCAGTGCGCGATCACCCGGCACGACGTTGCCGGCGATCAAGTCTTTGATCCCGTGCGTCTTGGGCTCCTTGCGGACCACGAAAACGCGCAGTTTGATCCCGCTCGTGCGGAACAACTCGTCGGAGATCGCGATCGCGATCGGATAGGCACCCAGCTCGAGCCCGCCGACGGCGTCGAAGGCTTGGGCTTGAATCAACTCGCCGGTCAGCCGACCGATCAGCGCGCGAGCCTCGGGATCGGAGAGCGCCTGCTTGCAGTCGACGTAATAGCGGCTCATCTTGCCCGACGCCAGACGGAAGATTGGTTCGGGCGCGGACTTGACCGAGGTTGCGCGAAGAATCTCTATCAAGCGGGCGCGTTCGTCGGCCATCGTCTCTCCAGCGTGCGTACTGCGTCGGACTGTCCGCAGTTGTAGTGACGCGCGCGGCAGGAGGCAAGCCAAATCGAAAAGTAAGGGAGGGAAGGAAACGGGAAGCAGACGGTGGGGGAAGTCCGCCCGCCTCCCGCTGGGGAACGAGACGCAACGTGGGGAACCGCTGCGCCCCGGGGACTAAATGGTCACTTCAGCGCGAGCATCGCGCGATCCATCGAAGTGGCCAAATTGGTTTCGTTAGCTGTGCTCGATTGAGCAGTGGGGTTCGCGCTAAAACTCTGCTGATAGGCGCCCTGCGCCAACATCAGCCATCCCATCAAAGCTACCGCCCCAAACATCATCGCTGCATTGGCAAAAACCTTCATTTCTCTGCTCCTCTCTCGCATCTCGGTGGATTCCTCAGGGAATCCGCGTCCAAGTGCTGAATCGACGTTGAAGGGAGGAGAAGCTAAGGTCGTGCCAATGTCTCAGAATGGCTCAGTCGGTGTATCGATAGGTCGCAACAAGCCCATTAAGTAGTTGAAACTAAAGAGTTTTCGACCGATAGTCGCGGTCAAGCCGAGCTTGATAGGGCGTCCTCAGATGCAAACTTATTGGTTGTCAGAGGTAGAATGCGAAGAAAGCGCGCTATGCATTTGCGAAATGCGAGAGATTTGCGATGCAGTCCGAAAAACAACGAGGCGACGGGCTTGGCCCGCCGCCTCGTTGCTGGTTGAGGTTATAACGAGCCGCTCAGGCGTCGAAATAGAGCGCGAATTCGTACGGATGGGGCCGCAGACGCGCCTGACTCACCTCCCGGGTATATTTGTAGTCGATCCAAGTCTCGATCAGGTCCGGCGTGAAAACATCGCCCTTCAGCAGGAACTCGTGATCCTTCTTCAGGTTGTCGAGCGCCGCTTCGAGTGAGGCCGGCATGCTCGGGACCTCGGCGAGCTCTGCCGGGGTCAACGCATAGATGTCCTTGTCGAGCGGCTGGCCGGGATCGAGCCTGCGCTGGATACCGTCGAGACCCGCCATCAGCATCGCCGAGAAGGCGAGATAGGGATTGCAGGTCGGGTCGGGGAAACGCACCTCGATCCGCTTGGCCTTGGGCGACGGCGAGTACATCGGGATACGCACCGAGGCGGAGCGGTTGCGGCTCGAGTACGCGAGATTGATCGGCGCTTCGAAGCCCGGCACGAGCCGGCGGTACGAGTTGGTCCCCGGATTCGTGAAGGCGGCCAGTGCCGGCGCGTGATGGAGGATGCCGGCGATGTAATGCAGCGCCAGTTCGGACATCCCCGCGTAGCCCGATCCCGCGAAGAGCGGCGTTTCGCCCTTCCAGATGCTCTGATGGGTATGCATCCCGGAACCGTTGTCGCCGAAGATCGGCTTGGGCATGAAGGTAACCGTCATGCCATGACGGATCGCGACGTTCTTGCAGATATATTTGTACCAGGTCAGCCAATCCGCCATCTTGGTCAGCGAATTGAAGCGCATATCGATTTCGGCCTGACCCGCGGTGGCGACCTCGTGATGCTGCTTTTCGACCCGGATGCCGACCTTCTCCATCTCGAGGACCATCTCGGTGCGCAGGTCCTGGAGGGTGTCGTTGGGCGGGACCGGGAAGTAGCCTTCCTTGTAACGCGGCTTGTAGCCGAGATTGACGCCCTCTTTGCCGCTGTTCCAGGAGCCCTCGTTCGAATCGATAAAGTAGTAGCTCGAGTGCTGGTTGGTATCGAAACGGATCCCGTTGAAGATGAAAAACTCCGGCTCGGGGCCGAAATAGGCGGTATCGCCGATCCCGGTTGACTTCAGATAGGCCTCGGCCTTTTTTGCGATATTACGCGGATCACGGCTGTAGTCGGCCCGCGTAATCGGATCCTGAATATTGCAGATGAGCGAGAGCGTCGGATCCTTGGTGAAAGGATCCATCACCGCCGTATCGCAATCCGGCACGACCAGCATGTCGCTGTTGTCGATCGCCTGCCATCCGCGGATCGACGAGCCATCAAAGCCGAGGCCGTCCTCGAACGCCGACTCGTCCTTGAATTCGCTGATCGGTGCGGTGAAATGCTGCCAAGTGCCCAAGAGATCGATGAACTTGATATCGACCATCACGGCGCCCTTGTCCTTGATCATCTGCAAAACTTGTTTTGGAGTCATATGACTCGTCGCCCTCCTGGCCGGTTAGGGAACGGCCGCCTTTGCGTTTAGAATTTTTAGCTAACCCATCGCTTAAGTTCCAGTCGAATCGCCTCTCCCGCACAAAGTACAGGCAATTGCCGGGCGTTTGGGCGCGTACACGGTACTGATTCGATCATGTGGCCGATCTTCTCGGTGCGCCAAAATCCGCGTTTCTGTGCTTTATATTAGCTCAACCGCTCTACACACCTCCAAAGGCCAACATTGCAAATAGCAATGCAAAGCAGATGCCCAGCATCGCAACACCAATCGGCACCCCGATGCGCGCCCACTCGACGCTCCGGATCTCCAGAATTCCGGCACAGACGATATTCGGAATATTGCCGGGAATCAGCATCCCGCCTGAAATGACCATCGAAAGCAGCGCCGGCCGCAGATGGACCGGCGTCATCCCGTGAGTCTCGAGGGCCGCCAGCGTCGCGTTATCCAGCGCGGCGGAAAGCGTGTTGCCCCAGAAGAGCAAACTTGGACCAAAGCGCGGGATCCAGCGGGCAGCGAGTGGCCCGTAGGCGGCGCCGATCAGCGTCAGACCGGCCACAAACGCGAAAATCTTCGCTCCCTGGAACACGACGTCGCGAGCACGCTCGCGTACCGCCATTTCCTCCGCGATAAAGTCGTAATCGCCACGTGCGAACCAGGCGGCGAGCGCTCCCGACACGGCGATGCCCGGGATGAGCCACGCCCCCAGCAGTCGCAACAAATCGAAGAAGCGGAGATCCAGTCCGTGCGCGACTATCGCCGAAAACGGCCCGCCCGCCGGGGTCAACGCCGAGCCGAGTCCAATCGCGAAGCATCCCGCGACGGCAACATTGTTCCGCACCGGCGGTCCCAGCCGGAGCTTCCCGATCGCTTCGACCAGCAGCAGCGCGCCGACGATCGCGCTGATCAGGCAGGACGCGAGCCCGATCGCGATAATCGCGAGCGCCGTCAGGAGCGATCGTGAGATGGCCTCCCGCAGCCGCGCGAAGCCGCGCTCCAGCGCGGGCCGAAAACGCGCGAAGGCGAGGCCCGCGACCACTACCGCGAGCGTGATTGGAACGGGAGCGCTCGCCATTTGAGCAAGCAGAGGCCGGTTCCATTGGCCGGACAGCGTCACGGCAATCAACCCGAGGATCAGACAGTAAGCCTCGAGATTGCGCTCGAGCGCCTGGACCGCCAGCGGTCCGAGCAGGAGCAGGGTCAGGATAAGGGCGGCGCTAAGCGAGGTCATCGGCGGAGAGCGCTTGGAACAGCGGCCCTGCGACAGGTAATAATTAGGCGGCCCGAAGTTTGCCCAGGTCTTGAGGAATATCGCATGGATTTCGATTTGACCGACTCGCAGAATGAAATCGTAAACGGCATCCGCGCGCTGTGCCAGCGCTTCCCCGACGAATATTGGCGCGGCCACGACCAGCGCCACGAGTTCCCGCACGATTTCTACAAAGCGATTGCCGATGCGGGTTATCTCGGCATCGCGATCCCGGAGCAATACGGCGGGAGCGGTCTGGGCATGACCGAGACCGCTCTGCTGATGGGTGAAGTGGCGTACGCCGGCGCCATGAACGCTGCCAGCTCGATCCACCTGGGGATGTTCGGCCTGATGCCCCTGGTCAAGCACGGGAGCGAGGAGCTCAAGCGCCGCTATCTGCCGCGCGCGATCAGCGGCGAGCTGCACGTCTCGTTCGCGGTGACCGAACCCGACGCCGGCAACGACATCACGCATATCAAGACCTTCGCCAAGCGCGACGGCGACAATTACATCGTCAACGGCCGCAAGGTTTTTATCACCAAAGCCCAGGAATCGAGCAAGATGCTTCTGCTGACGCGCACCACGCCGATCGAGGACGTCGCGAAGAAGACCGACGGCATGACGATCTTCTTTGCCGATATCGATCGGGAAGCAGTTGAGGTGCGCGAGCTCCATAAGCTCGGCCGCCATGCCGTCGACACCAACATGCTCTTCATCGACAATCTGAAAGTCTCCGCATCGGACATGGTGGGGAAGGAAGGCGGTGGTTTCCGCATCCTGATGGATGGCCTCAATCCCGAGCGCATCCTGCTCGCCGCCGAATCGGTCGGCATGGGACGGTCCGCGGTCGATCGGGCGGTCAAGTACGCCAAGGAACGGGTCGTCTTCGGCCGGCCGATCGGGCAAAACCAGGCGATCGCCCATCCGCTCGCCGACTCCTATTCCAAGCTCGAACTTGCCCAACTGATGGTCATGAAGGCGGCGTGGCTGTTTGATCACGGCAAGCCCTGCGGCGCTGAAGCGAATATCGCCAAGTTGCGGGGCGCCGACGCCGGCTTCGAAGCCTGTGATCGCGCCGTACAGACGCTGGGCGGCTATGGTTACATGCAGGAGTATGACGTCGAACGGTTCTTCCGCGAGTGCCGCTTGACCAGGATCGCGCCGGTGTCGCAGGAGATGGTCCTCAACACCATCAGCGAGCACGTGCTCAACCTGCCGCGGTCGTACTAGATCCTGCGCGGCGGGTTCCGCTGATTCGCTCAGGTTGCTCGCCGCGCCTTGATCCGCGCCGCGGCTTCGGGCGGGAGATTCTTGCGCGCGATCTTCAGATCGCAGTGCGTCTGGAGATTCAGCCGGAATTCCGCGCTGTTACCGAAATACAGACCGAAACGGATCGCGGTATGGGCGGTGATCCGGCGACGGTTGTGGACGATCTCGGCGATCCGATTCGGCGAAATACTGATAGCCTTTGCGAGCTGGTTCTGCGACAGGCGTATTCGGCCAGAAATTCCTCCTTCAGCATTTCGCCGGGGGCAACCGGCGCAAATTCATCCTTCATCGAACTCTCCCAATGGTAGTCAACAATTATGACCGCGCGCGACCGGTCCGCAAAGGTTATTGCCACAACTGCATTAAACAAGGAGTAATAATTAATAGCCTCCACGGAGCTTGGATAGGCCAGTGGGTTTCTCTTCTACCTGAATCCGGGGGCTGGCGAAATTTATCAGCCAGGAGCAGCGCCTCGAGCGTCCGAGGTACCGATCGTCTGGCCGGGGTTGTTGGATGGCGAAAAAGATAGAGCAGCGCTCCTTTGGGCAGATGGTCCGCGATCGACGCCGCAAGCTCGACCTGACGCAGCAGGAAGTCGCGCGCCGCATCAAGACTTCCACGCCCTACGTGGGGCATCTCGAGGCTGGCAAACGCCATCCTTCGGAGAAGGTGGTGGCCCGGCTGGCGGAGGTGCTGGGGCTCGATCGCCGGGAGTTGTTCTTTTTGGCAAATCCCGGAGCGCTCGCGCTGGTGCGCTCGGAAATGAACCCGCGGCAACGCTCAGCCTGGGAGGAGTTCAAGCGCAACGATCGGATGCGCCGCCTGCACAGTATCAGCAACGACGAGATGGATGTGCTGTCGCGCGTCGCCGCGTTGGGCGAAATCAGCTCGGCGCGGGATTTCCTCTACATCCTCAATACGGTCCGCCACGCGCTCGGACGGTAACGCCGCTGCGAGCGTAATTCGATTGTAAAAGCCTCCTCAACCTCGGTAGGCTCGGCGCGAGCGCGCGCGCCGATGACAGAGCCTTCCTCAGCGACTGCGATTCCTGCGGTGTCAGGCCTGGCCTGGCCGCGACGCTACACGATCGTCGTGCTGTTCGCGCTGGCGACCGCGCTTTGCTACGTCGACCGCGTCAATATCTCGATCGCGATCATCCCGTTGGCCCACGACAAAGGCTACGACCCCGCGGCGCGCGGCCTGATCCTCTCGGCTTTCTTCTGGGGCTACTTATGGCCGCAGATGCTGGGCGGCTGGATCGCCGACCGGCTCGGCGGCAAACGCGTGCTCGCCGCCGGGGTGGCGCTGTGGTCGCTCGCGACCTTTTTCACCCCACCCGCAGCCGGCGTGTCGTTTGGGCTGCTCCTCCTGATGCGGGCCGTACTGGGTGCCGGTGAGGCGCTTAATTTCCCGGCGGTGCACAGTCTCGTGGCGCGCTGGACACCGGCGTCCGAGCGGGCGCGCGCGATCGCGCTGCACTTCAGCGGTACCGCCCTGGGCACCATTATCGCGCTCGTCGTAAGCCCCATCATTATCATTCATTTCGGTTGGCCGGCGGTTTTCTATATCTCCGGCGCGAGCGGCATCGTCTGGCTGCTGGCGTGGTGGCTGAAAGGCGCCGACCGGCCCGAGGATTGCCCCGGCGTTACGGCCGAGGAACTCGCGATCATCAAGTCGGATCGGCCCGAGGCGCCGCTCGCCAGTTCGATCCCGTGGCGAACGCTGCTCAGCGAACCGGCGGTATGGGCGATCGTGATCGCCCATCTGTGCAACAATTTCGGCTTCTACATTGTGCTGCTGTGGTTGCCCAGCTATCTGCATCACGTCTTCGCGGTGCCGATGGAGCGGCTGGGCGGGCTCTCGGTAATTCCGTATATTGCGGCCTTCATCATGCAAAATCTCAGCGGTTGGTTCGCTGACCGGCTGCATCGCCGCGGGATGCCTCTGACCCGCGTGCGCAAGCTGATGCAGATGTCGGCGTTTACGATCGGCGGACTCCCGATTCTCGCCCTCCCGTCAATCCATTCGGCGACCGCCGCGGTCGCGCTGGCCACCATCTCGCTCGCCGGCACCGGGATGGGCACCGGGGGCTTCGCCGTTAATCATCTCGACGTTGCGCCGCGTTACGCGGGAATCCTGATGGGCCTGTCCAACACTTTCGCGACGATTCCGGGGATCATCGGAGTCGCCGCGACCGGTTTCATCCTGGAAAAAACCGGCTCCTTCGCCGCCGCGTTTTACCTTATCGTTGTAGTCTATGCGATCGGCCTGCTGTGCTACGGGGCGATGGCCAGCGGCGAGCGTAAAGTCTGAGCCATCGCGCAGCGCCTGACGATCACGATAGCGTCTCCGCGGGCGCGTCGTTACAATGAGCCATCTCGCCAGGGCCGAATCCGCGGACTAGGGGCCGCGGCCGGGGGGGGAACCAAGGATGAGGCTATGCGTGGGAACCGCCAAGGGGATCGTCATTCTCGATCCGGGGCGCGGCGCGACGCCGCTGATGGTCTCGGCCGACCCGCCCTCGGTCTGGTGCATGGCGCAGGATTGCACCGATCCGAATCTCCTGTACGCCGGAGCGATTCATAACGCGCAGGCCGGGAGCGCGCGCGGCAAAAGTTCGCTCGCCGCCTCCGACGACGGTGGACGCACCTGGCGTGATATCACGCCGGGCAACGCCCGTGACGAGGAGGTGTGGGCATTGGCCGCCTCGCCGACCCGTCCGGGTGAAGTCTTCGTCGGGACCTCGCACGCGCGCATCTTCCGCAGCGATGATCGCGGCTTCAGCTTCCGCGAGTGCGCGGCTTTCCTCAAACTGCCGGGGCGTGACCGCTGGACCTTCCCGCAGCCGCCGCACGTTCCCCACGTCCGCTCGATTGCCTTCGATCCGCATAATTCCGACGTCCTGTACGTCGGAGTCGAGGAGGGCGGCGCGTTCTGTTCACGCGATCATGGAGTCAGCTTCGAGCCTCTCAACCAGAACATTTATGCCGACATCCATTGTATCGCCGCCGATCCGGAAGACTCGACGCGGCTTTACGCCACCACCGGCGCCGGCTTCTATACCTCCACCACCGGCGGCTCCTCGTGGACGCAGATCAAGGGAATGAGCCGTTCTTACGCGGTACCATTGCTAATCAGCCGCGGGGCCAGCGCCGCAGTCTATACCGCCGCCGCGGGCGGCCCACCGCCAACCTGGACGATGGATCAACTGGGGGCGGACGCCCTGCTCTTTCGCAGCGTCGATCACGGCGAGAGCTTCTCCCCGATCGCCTCCGCCGACGGCAACGCCCATCCGATGCGCGGGATGGTCATGCGGCTGGTGGGACATCCGGGCAACGATCAATTGTTGTTCGGCGCGCTCAGCGACGGCGGAGTGATCAAGATCGACGAGCGCGAAGAGACCATCGCGATGGTCGCGGAGAAATTACCGCCCGCCTACGACCTCGCGGTGATTCCGTGATCAACGCGCGCCGCGCTGACGATCAGATTTTGCCGATAAGCTCCCGCTCTGCGGAAGCGATCGCGCGTAACGCTTCGTCGACGGTGCGGCCACGCGGCGGCAGGATCAGCCGCCGCACACCCAGCTCCGCGTAGCGCCGCGCAAGATCGATATCAAGTTCGCCCTTCGGCGTAATACTCACTTCGATCTCTTCGAGCGCGCGTCCGTGCTTGCTGCACGCCGCGCGGATTCCCGCGATACAGTTCGCCGTCGCCGCGAGGTCGAGCCCATAGCCATACCAGCCATCACCGACCCGCGCGGTCCGGCTGAAAGCATAGGTGGATTTGCCGCCGAAAATGATCGGCGGATGCGGCTTCTGGAGCGGACGCGGTTCCGCACGCACGCCGTCGAACGAGAAGAAACGGCCGTGGAATGCCGCACGCTCCATCGACCACAGTGCCTTCATCGCCGCGATCGCTTCTTCGGCGCGCTTGCCTTTGTGATCGAACGGCATGCCCACCGCGTTATATTCGAACTCCAGATTGCTGATGCCGACACCGAACAGCAGCCGTCCGCCAGACAATACGTCCACGGACGCGAGCTGCTTGGCGAGTATGACCGGATTGCGCAGCGGCAGGATCATGATGCCGGTGCCGAAACGGATCGTGCGGGTATGCGCCGCCGCGAACGCCATCGTGACGCACAAGTCGACGAAGACGGTATTCGGCGGCATCGGCGACGCCGGCGTCTGCGGATCGGCGAGCGCCAGATGCTCCCCGCCCCAGAAGCTCTCGAAGCCGGCGGCCTCGGCCGCGCGCGCCACCGTTGCGATCGCCTCGGGCGTCACGCACGGCCGCATGTTCATGCCGAACAGTCCGAACTTCAATCCCGCACCCTTTACCGCTTCGGCTTGCGCATGACGAATTGGGAGCGGCGCTTGAAGACTTTCCGGCAGATACCGCGCCCGACGAATTCGTCCACCGCACGCGTTACCCCGTCGTCAAAATTGCCGGCGAAATGATAGTCGTCGCAGACGATATAGCCCCCGGCCTTCACCTTGGGAAAGTAAAGTTCGAGATCCTGACGGACCGCTTCGTAATGGTGATCGCCATCGATATAGATCCAGTCGAACGTCCCGTCGGCGAAATGCGCGACCGCGGCCGACGACGGTTCCCGCTTGACGACGACCGTTTCCGTCGCAATCTCACCGGCGAAGCGCTCGCACACACTGGCGTAGGTCGCGTCGGCGTCGAGCCGCGGCAGGTCGGGGGCGCCCGGATACCAGGGATCGATCAGATAGAGCCGGCGCGGCCGGTTCGCATGGAGGATCGTTTCGGAAAAGTCACCCTTGAAGACGCCAATCTCCGCACATACGCCGCCACGCGGCAGCCGCGCGAGGCTAAATTCACGCACCTCGGCGTAAGCGGGCCGCCGTCCCGCGAACCTGACCCTCCACCACCAATCCATCGTCAGGCGGTGTGGCAGCTAGCGCCGGACAAACTCGGGCATCACATCGCTGACGAACAGCTCGATCGCCGCCGGAGCACCCGCGATGATAAAGTAGGTCATGCCGAACTCCTCGATCCGAGAGCGGAGTTCGCGCCGCACTTCGTCGGGCGTGCCGAACAACATCGAAGGCGAATTACGCACGGCCTCCGTGCTGGGAAAGCCCATCGCCTTCATCGTGCCGTTCACCGCGCCCTCGACCTCGCTTTTGTCGCGCGCGAGGGTGAGCGAACAAAAGCCGCTGATCTCGATCGCCTCGGGTGCGCGTCCCGCCGCTTGCGCGTATTCGTGGAGCATCGCAATCTTCCGCTTCAGCCGGGGCTTGTCGAACTTCACCATCACGTCGGCCTCGAGACGGCCACGGGTCAGCGGCGGGGCGAGATTGGCAATATCGGCCTCGGCGGCACTGATTTCGAGCAGCTTGCGGCCGCTGCCTCCGACCATGATCGGCGGATGCGGCTGCTGGATCGGGCGGGGATGGTTGTAGGCCTTTTCAATCTTGAAGAACGGGCCGTGATAGGTCGGCGTCTCCATCGTCCACATCGCCTTGATCAGTTTGATCGCCTCCTTGAGCTGATCGAGCCGCTGGCGATTGGTCGGATAAGGATAGTCGTGGGCATGATACTCGTCGCGCATCCAGCCGGAACCGACGCCAAGGGTCAAACGGCCGTTGCTGATCACGTCAAGCGTCGAGGCCATCTTGGCGAGCAAAGCCGGATTGCGGAACGACATCGCGGTCATGGCCGGCGCGATCCGCACGCGTTTGGTCACGGCGGCGATCGCGCTCAGCGTCGTGAAGCATTCGAGTTGCGGCGCTTCGGGCTTTTGGCCGGGCGCGAAGAAATGGTCATTGATCGAAACCGAATAAAAGCCCTGGGTGTCGGCACGCTCGGCCACCGCGCGAGCCTTGGCATAATCTCCGGTAGGCAGGAAGAGTCCGAACTTGATTTCACGCATCACGCAGTTGCTCCTGGCATCCTGACGCAGCCCCCCGACTCGTTTGCTCAATCACGCGTGAAACGAGTGCGGCCGGGCGATCGATATTGCGCCGACGTTAGGAAAAAGCGTGGCGCCGCGCAAACCGGGCGCGACGACACTTTAGCCGATGATCTCGTTGAGCCCTTCGATTACCTGATCGAGCACTTCGGGTGGAACACTGCCGAGCCTGCGACCGATACGCTCGACCGACAGGGTCCTAATCTGACTTATCTTCACCCGGGACTTCTTCGGCAAGTCGTTCACGCCAAGCTCGAGGGTCAGTGGAAATCCGGGGCGCTGCCGTTGGCTGGTAAGCGCCACGGCGATAATCGTGCCGGAGCGTTCATTGAAGACGTCGTGGCTAATGACCAGCACAGGCCTTAATCCAGCCTGCTCGCGCCCTCGTACGGGGTTGAGATCCGCCCACCGAATCTCGCCCCTCAGTATTCGGGCCATTCCGCGAGATCACGTCCGAGGCCTTGCTCGGCCAGCGTCTGCTCGGCGCGCGGATCGAGTTTGGCGCATTCGCGGGCCAGCCGCGAGCGGTCAAGCTGAGCCAGTTTTTCCTCAACCGCCTGCTGGATCGCCCTGCTGCGGTTCGCAAAGGCCTTTCTTTTCACTAAGGCGTCGAGGCGCCCAAGGAGTCGACGATCGATGGTGATCGCTACTTTCGTGGTGCCCATATTTGTAATACCTTTTATCATACCAGCCGCGTAGGAAATACCTTCAAAATCGACGGCAGCGCCCATGCCGCGACTGGCAACGCTTAAACGCTGGTCGGTCGAGTCCGTCTCCCTTGTTCAGTCGAGCCGGTAAAACCGCTCCGGGTTCGCGGTCATGATATTGTGACGCGCCGCTGCCGGCAGCACTTTCACAGCCGCCTCGATCTGGTTGACCACACCCGGATAGGTGCAATCGAAGTGCGGGAAGTCGGAGCCCCACAGGATATTGCGGTCGAAACCCAGCTCGCACATCGCGGCCAGCGTCCGCTCATCGGGATCGAACGACAGGTAGCACTGCTCCGCGAAATACTCGGTCGGACGCTTTTTCAGCCACGGCGCCATCGATCCCATCTTTTCGTAATGACCGTCCATCCGGTCGAGCCAGTAGCCGGCCCAGCCCACGCCCGATTCGAGGAAGCCGATCCGCAGTCGCGGGAACCGCTCGAGCACACCGCCGCAGATCACGTCCATACAAGCGGCCTGCTGCTCGAAGGGATGACAAACCATGTGAAACGAAAAAGTATCCTGCAGATAACGGTCCGCCCCAAGCGCGGGCATCTTGGTGCCGAAGCTCGAATGCACCGCGACGGGAATATCGAGTTCCTGCGCCTCGCGCCAGAATATGTCGTACGCCGGCTCGCAGAGCCTTCGATGGTTGTACGGATTGGGACGTATAAAGACGGCCTTGAAGTTGAGCTCCTTGACCACACGCCGCATCTCACGCACCGCCATCCCGATATCCTGAATCGGCATCGGGGCGACCCCATAGAGCCGCTTGGGATACGGCCGGCAGAAATCCGCCATCCAGTTGTTGTAGGCGCGACAGGCCGCCGCGGCGACGCGCGGATCCTCGAGGTCGCCGTAGATCAGGTAAAAGGACGGGTAGAGAAACGAGACGTCGATGCCCTCTTCGTCGAGCACCTTGATTCGCGCGTGCGGATCCCAGCTACCGGGAAGGATATCTTCCCAGACGGCGGTGCGCGTGCGCTCGGGGTCGAGATAACCACCGGGAATCACCGAAGCGATGATCGACCCGCCCGGACCGCGCCGTCGCTCGCCACCCACCCAGAACTCGTCGAGCCCGGCGGAACTCCGTTGAATCCGGATCACCCGCTCGCGGTATTCGGGTTCGACGTACTCCTCCCAGAGCTGGCGCGGCTCAACGATATGACCGTCGGCGTCGATGATGCGTGCCATCGCGATGGACCTCCGGCGAAAGCGGCGAACTGCTTCGAGTGAACTGCCGCCGGCGGTGGATTGTCAAGCGACCGCCGGTTGCGGACGAATCATCCCTGACGGCGGGCGGACGCGATTACGCCGGCGGTTTCCAGCTCGCGAACGCGCTCGGGCGAGTAGCCCAGGTACTCGGTCAGAACCTCCGCGTTGTGCTCGCCGAGCGCCGGCGCAACCAGGTCGAGTGTGCCGAATTCCGAAAAGCGCAGTGGCGACGCCGGCACTTCGAGGCTGCCGTATACCGGATCCTTGACCGTGATCACGGTGCCACGCTGACGCAGATGGGGATGCTGCATCGCCTGCGGAACGGTCAGCACCGGCGCGGTCGGGATATGATTTTCCTCGAGGATGCGGATCGCCGCGGCATCGCTCGGCAAAGTTTGCAACCAAGCCTCGACCATCGGGATCACGCCCATTTTCTCGCGCTTCTCACCGGTGCTGTAGTCGGGATCATCCGCGAGTTCAGGCCGGCCCATCACCCTGCATAGCGAGGCCCACTGGCTGGGCGTCACCGCGATAACCAGAATATAGCTCTCTTTGCTCTTGAAAATTCCCGACGGACAGTAGAACTCGACAAAACGGCCGCTCCGATGAGGCACGACCGCGCCGTGCGTGGCGCTATAGATATGGACGCTGCGGTCGTGTGAATGGAAATAGACGTCGAGCAGTGCGATATCGAGATACTGGCCCCGGCCGGTGCGCTCGCGATGCAGCAGGGCGTAGCCAATCGCGGCGACCGCGCTGACCCCGGCGTTGATATCGCCGAGCGATCCACCGGGCATCACCGGCGATCCGTCGGGGTCGCCCTGCATGTCGAGAATGCCCGAGTAACAGGCGCCGCTGGTATCGTACCCCGGCTGATGGGCGAGCGGGCCGGTCTGGCCGAAGCTCGTGATCGAGCACATCACGAGGCGCGGATTGATCTGGTGCACGCTGTCGTAATCGAGCCCCATCCGCGCCATCACGCCCGGCGTGAAGTTCTCGAGGAAGACATCGGCTTTGGCGAGGAGATCGCGCATGATCGCAGCGCCGTCAGAGGTCTTGGGATTGACGCAAAGACTCTTTTTGCCGCGATTATGCTGCACGAAAAAAGCGCTGTGATTATCCTTGTATTGGGCGAAGGCGCGGCCGCCGTCACCCCGCGGCGGCATCTCGATCTTGATCACGTTGGCGCCCAGGTCAGCCATCAGGCGGCCCGCCGTCGGACCGGCGACCATCTGGGTGAAATCGAGCACCGTGTAACCGTCCATCACGTGGCGAAGCGTATCCATGGTTTGCGCCGTTTCGCGCGAATGCTCGCGCGCCCTTCGTCAGAGTAGTCTTGCAGGTTCTCTAGCAAGCGCGGGCGCGAGCGCAAAGCGCCCTATACGGGGTCGTCGGGGATGAGCTCGAGTTGATCCATCCAGACCGTCGCTTCGCTGTCGCTCGGGGCGCGGTAGTCGCCGCGCGGCGAGAGCGAGCCACCGGAGCCGACTTTCGGCGCATTCGGGATGCAGGTGCGTTTGAACTGACTCGTTTTGAAAAAGCGCCAGAGAAAATTGCTCAGGTGACTTTTGATCTCCGCGAGCGAATATTCGTGCCGCGCGTCGGCGGGAATATCCGGCCAGCGGCCGAGTTTGCGATCACGCCACGCACAGTAGGCGAGGAACGCGATCTTCGGCGGCGGGTAACCGAAGCGCAGAGTGTAGTACAGATTGAAATCCTGCAGCTCGTATGGGCCGATGATCGCTTCGGTGGCCTGAATCGCGCCGTGGTCGCCGGGCACGAGCTCAGGACTGATTTCGGTGGTAAGAATGTCGCGCAGGACCGCGCTGGCGTCGCGCCCAAAACGGTCGTGATCAGCAACCCAGCGGATAACGTGCTGAATCAGGGTTTTCGGCACGCTGGCGTTGACCGCGTAATGCGACATCTGATCGCCGACCCCGTAGGTACACCAGCCCAGGGCCAGTTCGCTCAGGTCGCCGGTACCAACGACGAGCGCATCGCTCAGATTCGCCAGCCTGAACAGCAGGTTGGTGCGTTCCCCGGCCTGCACATTCTCGAAGGTGACGTCATAGAGTTCGTGCCCTGCGCTGTACGGATGCCCGATATCCTTGAGCACCTGGCGCGCCGCCGGGCGGATATCGACTTCGTGCGCCTCGCACCCGATCGCCGCCATCAGGCGCCGGGCCTGCGCGAGGGTGCGATCGCTGGTCGCGAAACCTGGCATCGTATACGCGCGCACGTTGCCGCGCGGATAGCCGAGGCGATCGATCGCCTGCGCGCAGACCAGCAGCGCCTGGGTGGAGTCGATCCCGCCCGAGATCCCGATTACGACGCGCTTGATCCCGGTAGCGCGCAAGCGGCTGACGAGTCCCTGCACCTGGATTTCATAGACTTCCGCGCAGCGATCGTCGCGCCCCACTGGATCGGCGGGCACGTACGGAAAACGTTCGTACTGGCGATCGAGCAGCAGCGGCTCCTGACGTGGCAGCGGCGTCGTCAAGCTCACCGTGCGAAACTCGCGTAGGTCCTCGCGCGCTCGCCGCACCGCCTGGCCAAAAGTGGTCTGGCGCATCCGCTCCTGCGCGAGGCGCTCGAGATCGAGGTCGGCGTAAATAAGTTGCGGGGCGTCCTTGAATCGCGCCGACTCGCTGATCAGGTT
>Ga0074045_10001178_pt1 | contig 25552 bp, 22 predicted proteins | sample BogForMeECP23OM2_FD_94442 | JGI IMG/M metagenome (GOLD analysis project Ga0074045, IMG submission 94442) | Bog forest soil microbial communities from Calvert Island, British Columbia, Canada - Bog Forest MetaG ECP23OM2 | ecosystem: Environmental > Terrestrial > Soil > Wetlands ... | reverse complement strand
TGAAGCGCGTCCTTCCACGGCGTCAGCGTCAACCGCCACGTGCCGGTGGGCACCATCTTCGCCACCAGCGCTGGCCAGCACAGAACGGCGTGCAGCAGCACCACTGCCAAAGCCATTCCGGGCAGAGTGGTCAGCGCCATGGCCATCGCCAGCGCCACAAAAGGCAGGGGAGGTATCAGAAAGCGGGCGCCAATGTTGCTGAAGTAGTTGACGCCGAACACGAGCGCCGCCAACCACAACTGGCGCCCCAGCGGCTTGCGCAACGCCGCCAGGCCCAACGGTGCCAGCAAGAAGACCGGCCCCAGCTCGCCGCCCAGCGTTCCCTTGACGGTTGCCGCCAACGGGATCTGCCACCGGCTAGTGAGATCGTACAGACGAAAATATTTCTTATAATCTTCTTCAAAATCAATAGTTACGTATGGATTTGGAAAGTAGCGGTTAAAAAATGGAGATAGCGGATTGTGCAACCACATCCAGTTCTTCAGGAGCCATGGCGCCACCAGCAGGAAAGCGAGGGCGGCCACAATGGCGACCGGGCGCACACGCTTGCTCTTCCAGGCCACGAACCCGACCGCGTACGCCACACCCACCCAGCCCGTGTACTTCAATGCGTACCCAAAGCCGGCCAGAATCCCTATCACCGGCAGCAGGCGCGCGCTGCGTTCCTCCGCCCAACGCTCCAGCACGCAGAACAGGGTGAACGCTGCGGCCGCCAGCGCGACATCGTTATAGGCGCTTGAGGCGTCCACGCCCACCATCGGGCACAGCCCGACCAGCGTGGCGCCGCAAAGTCCCACCCACGCCATGCCGTGGCGCACGCCCCAAATCCCTATCTGCCAGACCAGCGCCACCAGAAACGCCAGGTGGACCAGTGCCGCAGCGGAATGCTTGCCGAACGCGAAGGCGAACAGGAAGAGCATTTCCATGCCCTGCGACAGGCTAGCGTACATGTTCCAGGTGACTGGGTACAACCCATGCTCGCGTAGATATAGCGCCGTAAAGCCTAGGTGGTACGTACTTCCGTCAGGGCTCACCTCCGGCGCGATTGCCCTCAAGAAGTAGATGTAAAAATATACGATAACAATAACAAACACAATGATGTTACGTAACGCTAACCCATGAAAGTGAAATGCGGCGATCTTCCGCAGCCAGCCATTCCATGGCCGGCATGAGATGATCGCCGCCGCACCCAGAATCGCGAAAGCGGTTGGATAGGCGAGGTGGCTGGCCGCCAGCAGGAGCACCAGGAAACTCAGTGCGCCGGCTCCCGCCGTGAAGCGAATCGGCCAATCGGCGCACGCCTTGCCGAGCAGTAGTGTCCCCAGTGCCGTGGCCGTGGCGACGGTGAAGAGCGCGCCAAACAGAATCGCCGCCACTTGCATCGGTTACTCCACAAAGCCTGCGCGGGTGAGAACGAACCCCAGTCGCTCGCCGCCGGGACCAGCAGCGGTCTTGTCCGGCTCCAGCGCGACCGTATTGACGGCGTCCGGGTGCAGCCAATCCCAGGGCGTCGCCTTGGTGTACTCCTGGTTGCCCGGCTTGGAGAAACGGACGCGATCGAATTCCTTACCGTTGAGGCGGATGGTCAGTTCGACCGGCCCGGTCTGGGCGAATGTCTGGTCGGGAAATGTCAGATCCAACAGAAAGCGCAGGCGCGGGAACATGCTGAGCGGCACATAGCGGATGGTGCCCGGCGCGGCGGCCATGGGCCGCTCTACCAGCACGCGAAACGGCACATAGAACTGGAGCACCGGATGCTCATGCGTCCAGCGCCACGCGCCTTCGCTTTGATCGCGAAAGCCGCCCACGATGTAGGCATTGGCGTTAGGGTCGTTCATGGTCACGAAGTACCCGAAGGGAAGCGACGACGGCAGGCTGAGCGACGGGCGCTGCTCGGGTGGAGGATACCACTCGAGGCGACTACCGCAGCCGGCCGCAACCAGCGCCAATACGATGAAACCCAAGCGAAGCACGAAGAAAGATTGTAGCAGCGGCGGGGCGGGGGGGATTGGCGAAGGCTGGGAAATACGGTGGTGGGTTAGTTTGGACGGCCCGCTGTGGACCGCTTGCGGGTTGCTGGGGATATGGCGGGAGCGAGGGCTTCCGCCGGAAAGACTATGTCCACAAGGGCGAGCAAGCGTTTCTGGACCACTACGCCGCGTGGCCGCGGAAAGGCCAGGCTACTGCGGGGCCCGTGTTAGCCGCTAATGTTCCCGTCGTCGTTAATCCAGTCGGCGCGCGCTCCATGGATGATGTCGAATGCCTGCTGCCCCTCGCTAATCACAGCGGAGAGAAACCAGCAAGTCAAACCCATGGGAGTGTTCATATGCAGGGCTATGGGACCACCGCTCATCCCCCCGATGTCCATATTCGGCGGAGGCAGCTCCCTCCCAAGCAGATCCACCATTTCCTCGTTTGGCTGCCGAACCATCTTAATTGCGCGTTCAGACACGCTTTCGACACGCATAAGTGCGGTGAAGTGCTTGAACTCGACGTTCCTTGGAGCAGGCATACTCCTTGCAAAGCCCGGCAGTCCGCACACAAAAACGCCCTCGCCGACGGCCGGCACCTTAGGTGCCCACGGAACAGTGATATTCCCTAGCTCGGCGAGTTCGCTGGGCGTGATGTGAAACGTCGCGATGTCAATATCCGTACCCGTGCCGATCAACCGCTCCCTTGGGTTTACCACGAGATTGCCAATCTGACAAATCGTAGGCTCCGCTTCGGCACACTTCAGGTATCCTTCATAAACGTGCCTGGCTGTGACGCCGAAGAGCGCATTCTTGGTGCGAACGAAGAACATCGATCCGTTGTGTAGCACTGGTCCGCCATCGGCGTGCCAATAAATCGCGGTGGTGCTATTCGTGATGGTTTGCATCATCTCCCTGCCCGCTGGATCTGGCCCAAATGCATAACCCGTCCCCATACCAGTGATTCTCTCACTCTTGCCTCCGTATGGATGGATGCTGCGGCTAATGGGCCAGATCGAGCCGAACTCCCGGATTGGTTTCTGAGCCAAGGGAAGCGACGGGGCAGACGCGGACTCGACGCCGACACGCCGCCCACCAGAGGTCCCGTTCTGTGAAATTCGTCCAAACCGCCTCCGGCTATGTCGCGGTGCACTCGCGAAGGTGCTCTCGTTTTCCACACGAGTTTAAGTTCGCAAATTGGCCGGTTAGTGGGCCGAACTAAGAGGGCAACCTAAAGGATGCCCCACCCGGCTCAGAACGTGTACAGCAGCGTACCGGGGGCCGGTTCGGCGGGGGCGCCGGCAGTGACTGCGGCCTCGCCTTCACCGGCGGCGACGGCGGCTTCACCTTCGGCGTTGACGGCTTCGGCGCTGATCGCGCGGTAGAAGATGCCGGTATCGGCCAGGTAGACTTCGAGCTCGGACGGGCGCGGCAGGGTGCCCTGAATCAGGGCTTCCGAGAGCGGATCCTCGATGTACTTCTGCAGCGCGCGGCGCAGCGGGCGGGCGCCATAGCTGCGGTCGGCGCAGGTCTTCTCGAGGATGTACTTGGCGGCTTCCGGCGTCAGGCGGAGCTTCACCTGCTTGGCCACCAGGTTCCCGTTGATCTGGTCGACCATCAGATCGATGATCCGGATCAGGTCGGCGTCGGTGAGCGAGCTAAACAGAATCACTTCGTCGAGGCGGTTGAGGAACTCGGGGTTGAAGGCTTTCTTCACCTCTGCGCGCACCATGTCCTCGACCTTCGTCGGCATGCCTTCGCCAGCGGGAGCGGAGAAGCCCAGGTTGCCGCGCTTTTCTAAGAAACGCGCGCCCAGGTTGGAGGTCATGATGATGATGGTGTTCTTGAAATCGACCTGGTTGCCAAGACCGTCGGTCAACTGGCCGTCTTCGAACACCTGGAGCAGAATGTTGTAAATATCCGGGTGCGCCTTTTCGATTTCATCGAGCAGGATGATGGAGTACGGATTCCGCTTGACCCGCTCGGTGAGCTGTCCACCCTCTTCGTAGCCGACATATCCGGGAGGCGAGCCGATGAGTTTCGAAACCGAGTGTTTCTCCATGTACTCGGACATGTCGAAGCGCACCAGGCTCTTCTCGCTACCGAACAGGAAACCGGCGAGCGCGCGCGCCACTTCGGTCTTGCCGACGCCGGTGGGGCCCAGGAACAGGAACGAGCCGGCCGGCCGGGCGCTGGCTTTCAAACCGGCGCGCGAACGGCGGATGGCGCGGGCCAGCGCGGAGATGGCTTTCTCCTGGCTGATGATGCGCTTGTGCAGTTCCTCTTCGATGCGCAGCAGCTTGGCGATTTCTTCCTCCTTGATGGAGGTCATGGGGACGCCGGTCCAGCGCGCCACTACGTCTTCGATATCGTCCTTGGTGACGCAGCCGGTGGAGGAATCGTCGAGATTGTATTTCTCGCGGAGCTGCCGCATGTTCTCGCGCTCCTTGCGTTCCTCGTCGGAATAGAAGCGCGCCTTCTCGAATTCGTGATTGGCGATGGCGTTCTCCATCCGGTGCACGATGAACTTGATGCGCTTCTGGATATCGGCCAGCTCGGCGGGGAGAGTGGTCTGGCGCAGCTTGACGCGGGCGCCGGCCTCGTCGATCAGGTCGATGGCCTTGTCCGGCAGGTAGCGATCCGGGATGTAGCGGCTGGAAGTGTAGACGGCGGTTTCGATGGCGTCGTCGGTGTAGGCCACCGCGTGAAACTTTTCGTAGCGGTCCTTGATGCCGAACAGAATCTTGACTGCGTCGGCTTCGGTCGGCGGAGGAACTTTCACCGCCTGGAAGCGGCGCTCCAGCGAGCGGTCCTTTTCGATGGACTTGCGGAACTCGGCCGGCGTGGTGGCGCCGATGCACTGAATCTCGCCGCGCGAAAGGGCCGGCTTCAGAATGTTCGCCGCGTCGAGCGAGCCTTCGGCGGAGCCGGCGCCCACCAGCGTGTGCAGCTCATCGATGAAGATGATGGCGTTCTGATTCTCCATCAGCTCCTTCATGATGGTCTTCAGGCGCTCCTCAAACTGGCCGCGGTACTTGGTACCAGCGACGATGAGCGACAGATCGAGCGCCAGGATGCGCTTATCGGCGAGGAAAGAGGGGATGTCGCCTTCTGCAATGCGCTGCGCGAGGCCTTCCACGATGGCGGTCTTGCCGACGCCGGGCTCGCCGATCAGCACCGGGTTGTTCTTGGTGCGGCGGCAGAGGATCTGGACCACGCGCTCCAGCTCGAAATCGCGGCCAATCAGCGGATCGAGCGTGTTGTCCATGGCGGCCTGCGTCAGGTCGCGGCTGAACTCGGATAGCAGCGAGCTTTCCTTGGGCCGGGTGGGAGCCTTCTCGCTCTGCGAGCGCTGCAACTCTTCGCGGATGGTGGCGAGGCGCAGCCCACGCTCGTGGAGGATTTCGGCGGCGAAGCACTTTTCCTCGCGCAGCAGGCCAAGCAGAAGGTGTTCGGTACCAATGTGCTTGTGCGTGAGGCGCTCGGCTTCCTCGGCCCCATAGGCGAGCACGCGCTTGCATTCGTGGCTGAGCGGCAGATCGACCGAAGTGGATACCTTTTCCCGAGGCGCTGTATGCCCTTCGATCTGTTTGCGGATCGACTCGACGGCGGCGTGCGAGCGCAGAAAACGGTTCGCCAGCGCCTTGTCCTCACGCAGCAGGCCCAACAGCAGGTGTTCCGTCTCGATATAAGGACTGCCGAACTGGCTGGCCTCATAGCGGGCAAAGAAGATTACCCTTCTCGCTTTCTCCGTGTATCGCTCAAACATGGGATTTGCGAAGCCCCCCTAATCTTTAAGATAACCTGACCCGGCTTCCGGATGCGGCCCCGTTCCGCCGTCCGGTACTATTCGCCGTAATTCTTGACGGATGGTGCTGAGGCGCAGACCTCGCTCGTAGAGAATCTCGGCAGCGAAGCCCTTTTCCTCGCGCAGCAGGCCGAGCAGCAAGTGCTCCGTTCCGATGTGCTTCTGGTTGAGGCGCTCGGCTTCCTCGGCCCCGTAGGCGAGCACGCGCTTACATTCGTGGCTGAGCGGCGGATCGCCGGAGGTGGAACCATTTCCCCGGGCAAAGGTGGGAACCTTTTCCCGGGGCCCGGTATGTTCTTCGATCTGCTTGCGGATCGACTCCGCCCCGGCCCCGGAACGCAGAAATTGGTTCGCCCGCGTCTTTTCCTCGCGCAGCAAGCCAAGCAGCAGATGTTGCGCCTCGATATAAGGACTGCCGAACTGGAGGGCCTCATTCCGGGCAAGAAAGATCACCAGCCGCGCCTGCTCCGTGTATCGCTCAAACATGGGATCTGTGATGCCCCTTTAGCCTTCAAGATAACCCGGCCCGGCTTCCGGATGCGTCCCGCTGACACCCTCCTGCACCAGACCGCCTTTGTCGAGCGTCACCACCCGGTCACAACGCCGGGCAAAGGCCTGATTGTGCGTAACTAAGACCGAGGTCAACCGATGCGAGCGATGCAGGCCGGCCAGCAGGTCGAAGATCATCTCACCGGTCCGGAAATCCAGATTACCGGTGGGCTCGTCGGCCAGCAGGACGGAAGGTCTGCCGACCAGGGCGCGCGCGAGCACCACGCGCTGCTGCTCACCGCCCGAGAGTTCGCCGGCGCGATGCGATGCCCGTTCGTGCAGTCCTACCTCATCCAGCCTCGAATCGGCTTCCGCGGCGGCGGCCGAATGTGCCACTCCCCGGATCAGCAGCGGCATCATCACGTTTTCGAGCGCCGTGAACTCTGGCAACAGATAGTGAATTTGCCAAACGAAACCAATCTCCCGGTTGCGAAAATCCGCGCGGTCCGCTTCGTTGCGCCCAGAAATCTCCCGGCCTTCGTACTGAATCGTACCTTCGGAAGGCTGGTCCAGACCGCCGAGCAAATGCAGCAGGGTAGACTTCCCAGCCCCGGACTCCCCAACCAGCGCGAGCATTTCGCCGCGTTCCACGTCGAGGTCGAGGTTTTCAAATACCGTCAGCGCCGCTTCGCCGGACCGGTATCGCTTCGCCAGCCTGCGCGCGCAAATGTACGGCTCGCTCATTCAACCGTAGGGTAACTCAATTGAGCGCGCGGCCGGGGCGCAGGTACTGCGCTAGATCTGCGTTGATCGCTCTGGCGCTCGGCTTTCTCGTCAGCGCGTCAGGCATAGTTTACTTCACTTCAGGCAGCGGCTTCACTCCAACAAAGACGGTGACCAGTCCGGGCACCTCGAATTTGAAGGGGCTCTCGCCAGCGGGTGTTGTCGCTGCCAATTTGCCAATTCTCCGCAAAGCATCTGCCACGGTCACTTTGTCCGCTCCCCAAACTTCGATCCCAGTGTGGATTTCGACGCCAGTCACCACTCCTCCACCGAACAGGCCGACCGGGATTTCCGGGTATTTACCGATCCAATCAAGTGGGTTGCCAATCCCGACGCCGATACCTGCGCTGTTAAGGGTAGCCTTTAGCTGCGCCGCAAGTCGGGCCGATTCGACGTCGTTCCAGTGCGAGCCAATGAGGAGGCTGCGGCCAGCCAGCGGCCGTAGGCTCCGTGCAGTTAAGCGTTGCTGGTCATCGCTTAACTCTCTCGGTTGTATCAATGCTTGCAACTCTGCGGCGCGCTGGTTTGCCTGGGCTGCCCTCTCTCCGAGTTGCGCAATTTCCTCCTCTTGTATTCTTTTCAGGTCATTGTTTCGTCGCCACAGCTTGAATCCAAAGATAGATTCCCCAGTGACCCCCAGAGCCACGAGCACGCCGAAGAAAATCAGCAGTTTTTCAATCATGGTGATGGAGGACTCAAGCTCAGATTTCGTCATATCGGAGAGCTCCCTGACGCGGAAAGCGGACAACTACCTAATTTTCGCGTCGGCTGTTGTGATTGTGGGATTGGCAGGATTGGCGCTGCCGGTGTGGGCAGTATTCCAGGTTCTGCAACGCCGAAAAGCAAGACACGGGGGGTTAAGATAGCATGCGCGCGCAGAGATGGTGCTGCTCGGGTTCGCAAACTGCCATTTTAGCGCCTCGGTCAAACCAAAAAGCCCAGCCGTTTCGGGCTGGGCCTTCGTCCGTGGTGGTGGACGCTCAAGAGCGGGTTGCAATTGGATCACGCGCCCTCCATCAAGAGGTCGCCGATGGACCAGAGCTTGTTGGTTATTCCGGCCTGCATTGCTGGCGTGACGCGCAACGACTGGTGAATGCGAACGAAGTTGTACCACGCAAAGTGCAAGCAGTAAGCGGCCCACAGGTTCTCCCACTTCTTGCTGAACGCATTCGTCAACCGCGTCAGCCGGCGCATCTGCATCCTGATGGTGAGGTTCTGTCGCTCGACGTGAGACGTGCTGATCTTCGCGCCGTTTGGGTCTCCCATGACTGGGACTCGCTCCGTGTGCGTCACATCCGGCGGACTATACCGGCGCCGATCTTCCGTGGGGGCTTCGGCGTAGACCTTGATGAGTTGGGCGAAGTCGCAACGATCACTCAGTGTCGTGGTGATTGCCGCGATGTACGGTTTGAATCCGTCAGTGGTGATCTGAAAGCGTTGCGGCGCGGTTGCGGTCCGCAGCCCTTCGATGAAAATGTCCGTCGTGGCCTGGTCGCGCCGGCCCAGGGCGAAGTTCAAAACGAGTTTTGTCTTCCGCTCGATAGCGACAAAGCAGTAGGCATCGCCGATGGTGTTGTCGTGCGCCTCCATCGGCAGCTTGTGAGATTCCTTCTTGGAAACGTAGCCCCAGATTTCATCGCATTGAACGTCCGTCACTGGCACGTTGGTAACGAGCCGCGCCATGACGCGCTCACAGCGCTCGCCCGCGACCACCAAGAGCCTCAGCAGAGTCGTGTGGTGGATTCCCGTGAGGCGTTCGACGGTAGAGACGGAACAACCCTCAACGAACATCTGGAGCGCGTTGGCTGCGCTTTCCACGCCCGTGTACATTCTTTCCAGCGTCTCGTGGGGTTCAGTGAAGGTTTTGCGGCACTGGCGGCACTGAAAGCGCCGCAGGCCATTACGGTGTTTGCCGAACTTCCGGCATTCGGATCTGCAATTGTGGCACGTCATTCTGGTCTTGCCTTTCGCGGGCAAAAGCGCCAGAATGACAGTGGGTTCGCAAACCCTGCCTCTGGTGCAAGCCCGAGGTTGAGTCCCGCTGGTAGCTCTAACTACCAGCGGGACGAATTAACAGTGGCGGCCGCTGCCGGACTTGGACCGGCGACCTCCCGATTAGCACTCAGGCGCTCTATCCACTCTGAGCTAAGCGGCCGCATTGAATTACCCTCGTTTCCTCGCGCGGGCTACAACCGTCGTCGCCTTCTTCGCAGTGGTTTCAGGGTTGGTTGTCACAACCACGGATGGCGAGCTTTCAATCCTTCCGGCTGGCGGGGCTCCGGCCCGCTTTTGCCGATAGGCCAAGCCGCCCCCAACCATCTTGATGGGGTCAGCCCATCCTTGGTCAGCCAATCGCCGAAGCACCTGGTGCACAACAGCCATCGGGTTTTCTCCCTTCACTTCAATTCCGCGCATTCTCAGATAGTCCCGAACGACAGTCGGCAGCAGGTAGTTTGGATACCGGAACTGGAGAATATCCCGTACCGAATCAGTTATCTTGGGCGACGCAGCTGCAGTCTCAGCCGTCTCCAGAAGATCAGCTACTCTCGCAGCCGTCTCGGTTCCCCCATAGACAAGCGCCAAGCTTTTTATCGTCCGGCGGACGAAGCTGATGCGATTGTCGAGCCCCACTTCCTGCTCGACAAGCGCTTGCTTCTGGGCAGCGATTTCAGTCTTCTTTTCGAGGAGCAGTCTCAATTCCGCCTCAGCGGCATCGAGGAAGTTGTTTTGTTCCGATTTCTGTTCCACAGCAACGAGTGTAAACCATGAACAAGAACAAATCAAGTGGTAATGAACAAATAGTTTTGTTCGGATGGAATAAGGTACTATCCGATGCAGAACAAGCCCTCAAAAGTGCCAAGGTGAGGGTGCGCCAACTGAAGAAGGTTGTTGCGGACCTAAAGATCAAGGTGGCTAGCGCGGAGCCACTCCCGGAGTTTCTTCAGGATGGAAAATCAACGCAGATTTAGCGCAGTACCGGGGCGCACGCAGCCGTTCCGCTGCGGTACCGCCGGCGTAGTCAGATTCTCTTCCTTGAGAGTGTTCCGAAGCTCGGCGCACTGTTCTCTTGTTGGCAAAGAACACCGGCGGCAAGACCGCCGGCGTTACGAAGAAACGCAGCGCGGTAACGCCGGCGGTCTTGCCGCCGGTGTTCTTTGTCTGTCTCAATTACTATGTATTGGCATCGCCGCCTCCCGCACTGGGTACCAGAGAACTCCGCTGTCTTCGTCACGTGGCGGCTCGCCGGATCGAAGCCCGCGCCCGCTTCTCCCGCCGGCCCGCGATGGTTGGGCCAGCCGCGGATTGCCGCTCTCTTCGCCGAGACCCTGGCCCATGGAGAGAGCGTTCGCTGTTCCTACGATCTTCTCGGATGGGTCGTCATGCCCAATCACGTCCACGTCGTGATGCAGCCCATCAGACCCCTGCCGGAGATCATGCGCTGGTTGAAGACCGCGACCGCCAATCGCGCCAACGCCCTTCTGGGCCGAACGGGAACGCCGTTCTGGCAGAGGGAGTAATTCGACCGGTGGATAAGATCCGAGGCGCAGCTCGTCTCAGCAATCGCGTACGTTGAGGACAACCCGGTCAGGAGCGGTCTGGCGGCGAGTCCCGAAGAGTGGCCGTGGTCGAGCGCGTACAAGGCCCAAGGCACCGGCGACAAGATCGCCGGCGCTACCGGGGTCACGGGTTACCCCATCCGGTAAACAGTGAGCCCCGAGAGCAGCTTCGGGTAGAAGTCGGTCGATTTCTGCGGCATTACCCCGCCGGAGAAACTGGTATCGGCGACCTGCTGGATAGAGGTGGGCCGCAGCAGGAATGCGATCTGCGCGGCGCCGCTGCGAGCTTCGGCGACGGCGGGCTCGATGCCGCGGATATAGCGAAGGTGCTTTTCGTCGCGAACGGCCTCTTCGCCGATGCCGAGCGCCTTCGCGAGCAGCCGATCGTGCAGCACGCGCACATCGAGCTCGCTGGCTGCCCCGAGCGATTCCAGCAGGAACAGGCGGGTGCCAATTGCTGCGCCGATTACCGTGGGGCCGACGGGCCGCGCCCAGGCGTGTTGCAGCGCGTCGAGCGAGCCGATCTCCTCGACGCGGAAATCGGCGGCGGCGCGGGCGAGGAAGCCATCGGGCAACTGGGCGGCATCGATCCCATTTACCAGCCTGTGCGTGGCGAGAATCTTCAATCCCGGCGAATACATGTTCACGAACGTCATCATCACGCGGTCTGCGCCGGCACGTTGCGGGTTCTCATTGCGGAAGGCGAGCGCGGTTTCGTAACGGTGATGGCCGTCGGCAATCAATAATCTCTTGTCGGCCATCAATCCCTGAATGCGGGCTGCATCTGCGATGCGCCACATGCGATGGCCAACGCCGTACTCGTCGGTGACTTCGGCCAACGGCGCGGTCTGGGCGGCTTCATCGAGCAGCGCGTCGATCTCGCCGGCGCGGTCCGGATACAGCATGAAAATCTGCCCAAAGTGGGCGTGGGTGTAGCGCAGCAGCTCCAGGCGATCTTTCTTGGGGCCGGCCAGGGTCTGTTCGTGCCGATGCACGATGCCGGCCGCGTAATCCTCCACCGCGCCGAGCGCGATGAAGCCCTTGCGGGTCAGCCGCTCGCCGGTATCGGGGATGGTGAAGTCCTGGAAGTAGGGGAAGATAGCCGGCGCGGCGTCGCGCGCCAGCACGCCGCGCGCGATCCAATCGTTCAAATAGGCGGCGGCACGCGTGTAGACGTTGGCGGCCTGGTTGTCTTCCGGCTTGCGCTCGCCGAGGATGAGGCGCACCAGGTTGTAGGGGCTGAGCGACAGATAGCGCGCCTGCATGGCAGGCGAAATCTTGTCGTAGGGCTGCGTCACCAGGCTGGCAAGCGGGCCGGCTTGCGTGGTGTAGCGCAGGGCTTGGAAGGGATATGTTTTGGCCAAGCCCCAGGATAACAGCTACGGTTTGGGCGATACCACCGTGAGGTCGGGTTCGCGCCCCACCTGGCCGGTCATGGCCTGTTCGATGGTCACGTCGTAAACGTCCAGGATCTTGCCCAGCGCCGCATCCATGTTGGTGCGGTAATGCTGGAGCTGCGAAAGCGCCCCGACTTCGGACAGGCGGCTGGTGGTATCGTCGCGTTGCGCGATCATCACGTCGAGAATGGTGGCGGTGCCGAGTTCGTACTTGCGGCGCGTGCCGGCCAGCGTCTCGTCGGCCAGCTTGCGGGCGACCACGCTGGTGTCGTAAGCGGCGCGGGCATTGCGCAGCGCCGTCCAATCGTTCATCACGGCCAGCTTGATGTTGTTATGAAGCTGGCGGTCCTGGATTTGCGCCTGCCGGTAGTTGAGCTCGGCGGTAATGTGATCGGCCTGGGCGGAGCGGTTGCGAATCGGGATGGTCAGGGCGAAAGCGATGTTGTAGCTGGGGAAGTTACGCCGGAAGATTTCGCCGAGGGCGGTGCCGTAGCCGCCCAGCAGGTACGAATTGACGTCGCTGGCGGCGAGCGGCCGGTAGCCGATGATCTGCTGTTGGGCGTTCAGGATGGGCACCTGGACTGCGGTGTTCACGCTGCCGGCCTGTCCGCTATTGGCCAGGTTCGCCGAAACCGAGAGCGATGGCAGCAGGTTGTTCCTGGTACCCAGCAGGTCCAGGCGAGTGTTTTCGAGCGTGATCTGATTCTGCTCGATTTCGGTCCGGTGGGCGATGGCCTCGGCGACCAAGTCCTGCCACGGACTCAGCGCTTCCTGGGGGGGCAGGTCGATGTGATCGGTGGGAATGATGCGGGCGGTGGCGATAGCCGGGGAATCCAAGCCGCTGCGCGTGATGTAGCTTTTGAGGATCATCTCCTGCTGGAGGACCTGTGATTCGTACTGCACCACGTCCTGCTGGGCCCGCTTCATGTCGGTTTCGGCCTGGATGATATCGATGGGGGCGATGGCGCCCAGCTCAGCGCGCTTCTGGTTGTCTTCGTACAACTGGGTGTCGAGCTGCAGCGTTTGCTGGCTCACCTTCAACTCATCGTTATCGGTGACCAGGTCCCAGTAAAGGCCAACTACGCCGGACACGGTGGCGATGGCCTGCGCCTTGACGGTGAGGTCGCCAGCCTTCAGATTATTCTGCGCTTTGTGGTAGGCGCGTTTATTCACCGCCAAGCCGAATCCATTGAGCAGGTTCTGCGTAATGGAAAGAGAAAGGGTGCCGTAGTCGATGGGATTGTAGAGCGCCGTGTTGGCGTTCTGGGTGGAATCCAGCGTGCTGCTCATGCCCAGTGTCGCCGTAGTGCCTGTCCAAAAACCTTGTTGCACGCCCCAAACGATGTTCTTGTACTGTTGCACGAAGAAGTCGGTGCCGGTGAATTCGGTGGAAGTCTCAATGGCGGTCGAGTGGTAGAACCCGCCACCTACATAAAAGTAGGGGTCCGTATTGGGAATCGTGGAACCGGCCAACTGTACGCTCAAGCCGCTGAGCACGCCGCTGTTCGCGCTGGCGGTGGTGGCGGTGGCACCGGAATTGACTTGTGACGCTCCCGACAGGACACTAAGCGAGGCCGAACTGGGGGCTTGGGTGACGCTGGTGGAAAAATTGCGCAGCAACTGCCCGGCGCTGGCGCGCTGGAGATCCGAAAGCGCCAGCTTGGGCTGATAACGGGCGGATTCCAGATCGAGGTTGTTTTCGAGCGCCAGCGCGATCGCATCCCGCAGCGAGAGGTAAATGGAGCCCGCGCGCAACAGCTTGTCGATGCGCGGAGAATCGGCAAAGGAAACCGCGCTCACCGGGTGGACGCGGAAAGGCCGGATCAAACCGGCGGTCATCCCATGGCTGGGACCCTGGGCGAAGGACTGCGTTTGCCCGAATCCGGGCAGCGCCACCAGGGCGCAAAGCAGGAGAGCGACAATCGGCTGAACACGGCGCATAGTAGAGTCCAAAACCTCGATAGGCGAAAGTTGCGGCAATTCCGCCGCCATCACAGTTTCCGCTGCAAGTGCTTCCAAGGATGATACGAGGCACCAGCCGCAGCGGTTCGAAAAACTTGGGCACTGTCCGCTTCCGGGACATCGCGAATTACAAGCGAACAGCCGACCATATCCCATATTAGACGCCGCGGCGAAGGATTTTTTATCGGGCGCAGCGGCGCGACCGAACCCCAACCGCGCCCCCAAGCATCAGGTTGCGGAATTCAGTCAGCCTGGGGCTTCTCCGCGTGCTCGATCACCAGGAACTCCACGGGACCCTTTTGCGCTTCCAGCTTCAGACCGAGTTGCTCGCGCAGGGCGCTGAATATGGTCGGCGTATCGGGCTCCTGCGGGGAGTCCTCCGAATCCGCCGTCACCAAGCCCGGGCGTTGCTGTGGCCGGCGCTCCGGCATCCATTGGAAATCTACATTGTACCGGCCGGTCAGACCGGTCCTATCGATTACGTTGCGATCCAGCGCGCGGGAAAGTAGGTACGCAAAATCGCTCATCCTGGCGTTGCGGCCCGCCATGCCACCTCGTCCATTGGGGCCAAACGGAGGGTTGTCCTTGTCCTGAGGATTGTGTTCCGACATCTTGGGCCCACCCTTCTCGACAACCAGGGCCCATACCGGGACCTCCCTGATTTCGCGATGCACCTTCAGTTGAAACCGATCCTCAAGCAGGCTCTGCAGCATCCTGTGGAGATCGTTGATCGTGCCAGGACGCGCCGCCTTGGCATTCACATCGAACAGATCGGCGCCGACCCAGCCAGGACCGCCCGAGATCTGGCGGTCGGTGACGCCGTAGGCAACGGTAATCAGCAATCGCAGCGGCACGTTGGCGGCGACGTAGGTCTGGTTGCCGGGCATGGGACGGATGATTCCGCCGCGGGCTCCCGGAGCGCTGGGTTTCACCGACGCCACCTCGAAGGCGAGCGGCACTCCTGCTTCGCTTGGCGTTTGGGCGCGGGCCGCGATACTGAATGCCGCGGCGAGAGCCGCAGCCAAGACGAGCGCCCGTCCGGCGCCTTCCAAGCTGTGGAACGCCATGGAGCCCTTTCGCAAGTCTACCATGCGCGGCTTCGGTCGCGGCTCGCGACGCCATTTTGCGGCTGACTGTCACGGGCTCGGCATTCAGCCGTACCGTGATTTCGATTACAATGGCATCAGCCCTCGGAAAAACCCGCCGCGAATCGCCTGGAGCGCGAGTTTGCGCGCGGCGGGCGGGGCGCGATTGACGAACCTATGCGCAAAGTGCCACTCACCGAATCGCTGCGGATCATCGGCCGCGGCACTCGCAACTGGGTGGCTGGCCGTCCGCTGGTGGTGTCCTTCGAAGTCACCGACGCCTGCACCTGCTTCTGCAAGCATTGCGACCATGGCGGCGCGCGCGACGAATCGCGGAATCTGAAGGCTTCCGACTATCGCCGCTATATGGACGCGCTGCGCCCATGCGTGGTGCAGGTTTCGGGCGGCGAGCCACTGATGCGGCCGGACCTGACCGAGATCGTGCGCAACATTCAGTGCGGCAACGGCTTGCCCTACACGATTCTGGTATCCAATTGGTCGCTGATGACCGAAGAGCGCTATCTGGAATTGCGCGAAGCAGGCGTCGACCAGTTTTCGGTGAGCCTGGATTTTCCCGACGACCGTCACGACAGCTTCCGCGTCCATCCCGGTCTCTACGCGCACCTGGAAGACTTGGTTCCGAGGCTGACCGCGCTGGGGCACGACGACATCGTCCTCAATTCCTGTATCACGAGCGAAAATGTGGGCGAGATCAACGCGATCGCCGACAAGGCCCGCGCCTGGGGCGCCAATCTCTGCTACAGCGCCTACTCGGCGCGGCGCACCGGTTGCCGCGACTACCTGCTGACTTCGCCCGAGCAATTGGCCACGCTCAACCGCGAGTTCGACCGCGTCGAGCAGCGCCGCGACGAAACCAACTGGATCGTCAACGCGCCGAGCACGCTGGCCGCCACGCGGCAGTATTTTGAACGCGCCGGAACGCCCGGCTGCAAGGCCGGCCTGCGGTTCCTCGTGGTCACGGCGGATGGCGCCCTGCAACCGTGTTCGATGCAGTTCGGCAAGTACAAGCTCGAAGACCGCACGCGCATGGTGGAAGAATTCACCAGCCACAACACCTGCGACGAGTGCTACGTCTCCATCCGCTCCTACCTGGACAAGACTTTCCCGCAACTGCTGCGCGAAAATGTCAGCGAGTTTCTGTCGGTGAAGGCGCGGTAACCGCCTGGCTTCGACGACTGCGCGATACTGGACCTTGTGACATTCGAACCGGTGGCGGAAAACTTGCGGGAGTCGTTCCGCATCATTGCGGGCAGCCGCGACGCAGGCGAAGTGCGCGAATTGCCCGGCGTCAGCATCGCGTCGGCCGGGGTTGCGTTTCAGATGTTCAACGCGGCGTTTTTTTCGGGGCCGGTGGCGACCGAAGCCGAGCTGTCGCGATCGATTCTGATGTGCTCCCTGCAATTCAACGCGCGCGGTTTGGAGTGGTCCTTTTGGGTGTGCGAGGACTGGCTGGGGCCGAGGCCGAGGCAGCGTGCGCGGAAGATCTTCGAAAAGCACGGACTGCGCCGCACCGCTGAGTTGCCGGGCCTGGTGGCGGAAACAATCGGCCCACCGACGCGGCGGCTGCCCGAGATCGAAGTCCTGCGCGTGAAGGACTCCCGCACCGGCGACGACTTCCGCGGCATCGGCTCGGTCTGCTTCCACGTGCCCCTGGTCTGGTTCAACGAAGTGTTCGACCACGAATCGGTTTGGGAGCGATTCGCGGGGTACGTCGGATATGTGGATGGCGTGCCCGTATCGACCACAGCGATTGTCGCCTGCGGCGATACCATCGGCGTTTACAATGTGGCCACGCTTCCGGACCAAAGGCGCCGCGGCTATGGCGAAGCGGTGATGCGCTACGCGCTCGCGGAGGCCGAACGCGAGCGGCCATCGCGGCCTGTGGTGCTGCAATCCACCCAAGACGGGCTGTGCCTTTATGAGCGGATGGGCTTTCGCACGGTGGCCCGCTTTAGCGTCTACGCCAGTTGAAGGCCGCCGGAGGCAATCAGCGCTTCAAGCGCCGCCAGGTCGCGGTAGAGCGGACGGTCGGCAACTAACGGCGGCGATGTGGCGCGAATGCGCGCACGCACCTGCTCCAACTCGGCGCTGGTCTTGAGCGGCGCCAGCAGGTCCAGCGCGCGCGCGGCACAGAGCGCTTCGATCGCCAGCACGTAGCTTGCGTCGCGCATCACGCGCTGCAGCTTCACCGCCGAGGTCATCCCCATCGAAACGAAATCCTCTTTGTTGCCGCTGGTGGTGATGGAGCCCGTGGATGCGGGGTTCGCCAGCACGCGGATTTCGGCGACCAGGCCGGCGGCGGTTACCTGCACCATCATCAATCCGGATTCGAGACCGGGATGGCCGGCGAGGAACGCGGGCAATCCTTCGTTGAGCGCGGGGTTCACCAGGCGGTCGATGCGGCGCTCGGAAATGCCGGCTAGCGCCGCCAGCGCGATGGCCAGAAAATCGAGCTGGAGCGCCACGGGCTCGCCGTGAAAATTGCCGCCGGAGAGAATTTCGGAGTCGAATACCAGAGGATTATCGGTGGCTGAATTGACCTCGATCGCGAACACGCGGCGGGCTTCGGCAAGCGCGTCACGCACCGCGCCGTGCACTTGCGGAATGGCGCGCAACGAATAGGCGTCCTGCACGCGGCCGCAGCCGCGATGCGATTCGCGGATTTCGCTGCCCTCGAAAAAACGCACCAGGCGCGCCGCGCTGAGCAACTGGCCGGCCTGCGGGCGCGCCCGGTGAATGCGCGGGTCGAAGGCCCGCGGAGTGCCACGTTGCGCATCCAGCGTCAGAGCCGCCACCACATCGGCGGTGTTGGCCAGCGTTTCCGCGGCCTCCAATTCCAGGCAGCCGATGGCCAGCATGGCTTGGGTGCCGTTGATCAGGCTGATGCCTTCCTTGGGGTGCAACTCGACCGGCGCGATACCGGCTCGCCGCAGCGCTTCCCCGCCCTCGAACACGGCTCCCTCGAATTCGGCTTCGCCTTCGCCGATTAATACCAGCGCCATGTGCGCCAGCGGCGCCAGGTCGCCCGATGCGCCCACGCTGCCCTGCGAAGGCACCACCGGGGTGACGCCGCGGCCCAGCATTTCGCACAGCCGCTCGGCAATCAGCGGGCGAATGCCGGAGAACCCTTTCGCCAGCACGTTGGCACGAATCAGCATCATGGCGCGGACGACTTCGCGCGCGAGCGGCTCTCCCACGCCGGCCGCGTGCGACCGCACTACGTTGCGCTGCAACTGGTCCAGTTGCTCGCGCGGGATGCGCACGCCGGCCAGCAGGCCGACGCCGGTGTTCACCGCGTAGATCGGATCGTCGCCGGCGGCCAGCCGGTCTACCACCGCGCGCGAGCGCTCCATAGCCGCGCGCGCGGCCGGGGCGAGGCTCACTGCCGCGGCGAGAGCGCGCGCAGCGGCGCAAGTTTCGGCGATGGTCAGCGAGTTTCCGTCTAGAGAAAGAGCCATGGCGAGATCCGATTCCGGGGGCGAATACAAGATTCGGGCAAGCTAAAGCATGCCCCGCCGAAGCCACGCGCCGTATTGGTGGGGCATGCTTTAGCTTGTCCTACTACAGGTTTGCCGATTTGGGAAATGATGTCCCCAGCTTACCGCTTCTGACTTCCGGCGATCAGGCCTTCGATGTTGACTAATTCGGTCGGATAGTCGCCGGTGTAGCAGGCGTAGCAGTACTCGTGGCGCTCGTCGTCGTCCACCGCCTTGCGCAGCGACCCGATGGAGAGATAGCCCAGCGAATCGGCTTCCACGAAGCGGCGGATTTCTTCGACCGTGTGGCTGGAGCCAATCAGCTCAGACTTGTTGGGCGTATCCACGCCGTAGAAACACGGCGAAATCGTCGGCGGGCAGGAGATTCGAAGGTGAACTTCGCGCGCGCCCGCCTGGCGCACCATGCGCACCAGCTTGCGGCTGGTGGTGCCGCGCACAATCGAATCGTCCACCAGCACCACGCGCTGGTCCTTGAGCAAGTGCCGGACGGGGTTGAGTTTCAGCTTTACGCCGAAATCGCGAATGGCTTGCGACGGCTCGATGAAGGTGCGCCCCACGTAGTGATTGCGGATCAGCGCATGGCGGAACGGCAGCCCCGATTCGGACGAATAGCCGATGGCCGCCGCTACGCCGGAATCCGGCACGGGCACCACCAGGTCGGCATCCGCCGGGCATTCCCGCGCCAGCCGCCGCCCCAGATTCTCCCGCGATTCTTCCACCGAGCGCCCAAAGACGATCGAATCCGGCCGCGAAAAGTACACGTGCTCAAACACACACTGCGCGCGCTGGCGCTCCGGCGCGAAAAGTTGGCGCGTCATCCCTTCCGGACCGACCTCGACCAGTTCGCCGGGTTCCACGTCGTGGAGGTAGACGGCGCCGATCAGGTCGAAGGCGCAGGTTTCCGAGGCGAACACGTAGCATTTGCGTCCGCCGGAGATCTCCATTTCGCCCACGGCCATGGGGCGGAAGCCGTGCGGGTCGCGCGCCACCAGGATGCGGTCCTCGGCCAGCAGCACCAGCGAGAACGCGCCTTCCACTTGCAGCAGCGCCTCGCGCAACGCGCCAGCTAGTGTGCGTTCGGAAGAGTGCGCCACCAAATGCAGCACCAACTCGGTGTCGCTCGAGGCCTGGAAGACCGAACCCAGGCGGCCGAGTTCGGCGCGCAGTTCCGCGGTGTTGGTGATGTTGCCGTTGTGGGCCACAGCCAGCCGGCCCTTGTTGCAGGAAACCGAGAACGGCTGTGCGTTCAGCAGCACCGTGTCGCCGGCCGTAGAATAGCGGGTGTGGCCGATGGCCAGTTCCCCGGGTAGCGTGGCCAGCACGGGGCTGGTGAAAATATCCGCCACGTGCCCCATTTCCTTGCGCGTGTAAATGCGCTTGCCATCGGACGTGCAGATGCCCGCCGACTCCTGCCCCCGGTGCTGCAACGCGTACAGCCCCAGGTAGGCGAGCTTGGCAGCTTCGGGGTGGCCATGAATGGCGACTACGCCGCATTCTTCGTGAAATTTATCGTGCATGGGAATGACGCGGCTCCCCGTGAAGCGGCGGCCGCGGCCTGAGCAAGTTCAAACTGTCGGCTCTGTCGATATCCCTATTGTAGAGCAGCCCGGCCTGCTTTCGGTAACGCCGGCGGTCTTTGCCGCCGGTGTTTCTTGGTCACAAGATGAAAGACACCGGCGGCCGAGACCGCCGGCATTACAGCGTACGCGTGGTGAACCTTTTTCGCTGCGCGCGCCGCCATAACGGTTATAATCTCAATCATAAGGGAGGATCAATGGCCAAAGACAAAAGCCCGAAGAAGGAAGTCAAGAAGCCGAAGAAGAAGAAATAGTCCGGCGCGGGGTTGACCCGCCGGTACAACGCGGGCGCCTCTGGCCGCGCCACTCAACAGGCGTCCAGGCGCGTCCGCGGATTCGAGAGGGGCTGTCGATGCGCAGTGACTGGGTAGAGAAACGTAAGAACGACGAAATCCGCACGCAACTGCACTATGCGCGCCAGGGGATCGTCACCGAAGAGATGCACTTTGTGGCGAGCCGCGAGAGCCTGCCACCCGAACTGGTGCGCTCCGAAGTGGCGCGCGGCCGCCTGATCATTCCCGCCAACATCCACCACCCGAATCTGGAGCCGATGGCCATCGGGGTTGCGTCGAAGTGCAAGATCAACGCCAATATCGGCAACTCGTCGGTGCTTTCGGACGTGGAGGGCGAGCTCGAAAAGCTGCGCTACTCGGTGAAATTCGGGGCCGATACGGTGATGGACCTTTCCACCGGCGGCGACATCCCCGCCATTCGCAAAGCCATCATCGGCGCATCGCCGGTCCCCATCGGCACGGTGCCAATTTATGAGGCACTGTCGCGCGTGCGCCGGGTGGAAGATCTGAACGCGCGCGTGATGCTGGACGTGATTGAGGAACAGGCCGAGCAGGGCGTGGACTACATGACCATCCACGCTGGTGTGCTGGTGCAGCACATCCCGCTCACCACGCGGCGCGTCACCGGCATCGTCAGCCGCGGCGGTTCCATCCTGGCCGAGTGGATGGTGAAGAACCACAAGCAGAATTTTCTTTACGAATGTTTCGACGACATCTGCCGCATCTTCCAGAAGCACGACGTGAGTTTCTCGTTGGGCGATGGGCTCCGGCCCGGTAGCCTGGCCGATGCGAGCGACGAGGCCCAGTTCGCGGAGTTGAAGATGCTGGGCGAGCTGACCAAGAAGGCCTGGGAGTTCGACGTGCAAGTGATGATCGAGGGGCCCGGTCACATCCCGATGGACCAGATCGAGCTGCAGGTGCAAAAGGAAAACGAGCTCTGCTACGAAGCGCCGTTCTATACGCTAGGGCCGCTGGTCACCGATATCGCGCCCGGTTACGACCACATTACATCGGCCATCGGCGCCGCCATGATCGGCTGGTACGGAGCCTCCATGCTGTGCTACGTCACTCCCAAGGAACACCTGGGCCTGCCCAATCGGGAGGACGTGAAGGCCGGCATCATCGCGTATAAAATCGCCGCCCACGCCGCCGACGTGGCGCGCAAACGGCCGGGCGTGCGCGATCGCGACGACGCGCTTTCCCGCGCCCGCTACCGTTTCGATTGGAACCGCCAGTTCGAGCTTTCGCTCGACCCGGAAACCGCCCGCGCCATGCACGATGAAACCCTGCCCGAAGAGGGGTTCAAGGACGCCCACTTCTGCTCCATGTGCGGCCCCAAGTTCTGTTCAATGAATATTTCGGCCAAGGTGGAAGCCTTCAGCGCCGAAGACGCCGATGCGGTGCTGAACGGCCAGTCCCCGGAAGACCTGGTGCGGATCGCCGGCGAAGAATAGGTGTAGTCGGGAAACAACCCCGACAACCGCTCCTCTGGTCGCAGCGCTAAACGCAATCGGAGCCGCGACCACAGGGAGCGGTTTGGCACCGTACACACCTCGAAACAGGCCCATCGGGCGGTCTTGAGGTTCCTTGGAACTTTCCGTCGTTTCCCGGCAATCCTCTATCGAGTGGAGGTTTCGAAGCAGATGCAGAAAGCTGTTGTGATTGCGCTGATGGCCGGAAGTGCGCTATTGGCCCAGGGTCCGCGTGGCGGCCGTATGGGATTTGGCGGGCCCGGAGAGGTACTGCTGAACCACGGCCCAGCGGTGACTGGCGCCCCGTTTTCGGCCGTCCGGATGACGACCCACCAGCAGACGCTGGCCAACGGCAACGTGATCCAGCGCCAGGAACAAACCAACCTGTACCGCGACAGCCAGGGACGAATGCGCGAAGAGACAACTTGGACAGGCGGCAATGGACAAGGTAGCCGTACCATGGTGACGATTTCCGATCCGGTGGCCCAGGTGGTGCGGCGGCTGAATCCGCAAGCCAAGACCGTTTCCGAGATGCCGATGCGGCAGCGCGCTGCTGGCGGTGCGAACCCACATGCGGCCGGCGGCCAGCGCTCCCACCAGAATTCAGCCAACGTGGTGAAGGAAGACCTGGGTACGCAGACGGTGAACGGCGCGCCGGCCACCGGAACCCGCGTTACGCGCACGATTCCCGCCGGGGCAATGGGCAACGCTCAGCCGATGCAGATCGTCAGGGAAACCTGGGTATCGAATGACCTCAAAATGCCGGTGATGGTCAAGACCACCGACCCGCGCTTTGGCACCACGGTGACCCAGCTCACCAGCATCACCCGCTCCGAGCCGAACGCCGCGCTGTTCCAGACTCCGGCGGACTACACGGTGAGCCAAGGCCACGGCCGAGGTTTCGGCGCTCCGCAGGCGCAGTAAGATTGGTGGGGCATGCTTTAGCTTGCCCGTGCAGCTCTGGACCGAGGCCAATGCGCAGGCGTAGCCGCCAGACTCTGTCCGATCTACGACACAATCCGATTGAACTCTCGCGCATCCACCGGTACGCCGGTGCGCGATTGGAGCAAGGGCAGTTGTCGGCAAGTTCTATAGGCCGATCAAGAAACCCCTCACCATCCGGTTGGACGCGGACGTTCTTGACTGGCTCAAAGGACAAGGCAAGGGTTATCAGACGCGGATAAACGTGCTGCTGCGAAGTTCGATGGAGAGGACCCGGCTAAAATAACCTTGTGGTCAGGGTGCCGATGAGAGCGACCAAGGGCAGTGACAATGTATTCGTGGATTGCGGATTTCCGCCCGCCGAAGCGGAGAATCTACGCATCCGCGCCAAGATGATGATAGCTCTTACCGGTTACATCCAAGAGAGAAAGATCACCCAATCTCGCGCGGCCAGAATCATGGGCGTCTCGCAGCCGCGCATTTCGGACCTGGTGCGCGGCAAAATCGGGCTATTCACAATCGACACGCTGGTCAACATGGTGACTGCAGCCGGTCTGAAAGTAGATGTCGACATCACCGCTGGCAGGCCAAGACCGAGGCACAAGCAGGTAGCCTGATTCTCTCTCTCTCTCGGCCGACCGTTAAGCGTGAGAGTGTGTGTTATCACACATCCGGAAGCGCACTTGAGATCGAGATTCTTGACGCGGTGCTATGATTGCGGCAGAGCACTCAACGCCCTGAGGCAGGGCTGCATCGCAACCCGGAGGTGCACTTGATCCAAGCGCTGACTAAGAACTGGTGGTTACTGGCATTGGGTGGCGTCTTTGACGAGATGCTATCGGGCATGAACTTTTTCATGCAGCGCCCGGATGGATCCCTGGCTCTGCGTACAACCGTGGATGTCAATGGGACGCTTGTGCATATGGGTGAACTCGCACTGGCGGCGGGAGTTTGCACAGTCGCAGCCGGCATTTGGAGTCTCGGAAAGGGCAGGGCCTGGTTTCTGGCGCTGAATGGCCTTGCTCTTAGCGCGCTCGGGCTGCTCTTTACTTTCTGGGCGAACAGACCAATCGCGTTTCGTACCATCGCGCTGCTGATCGTCGTGATGGCAATCAGCATCGGCATCTATGAATTGGCAACCGCACGAACGTTGCGGCGTCATGTTATGGCCAAATGGCTTCTTGGGGCGGCTGCGGCTATTTCGGTTGGTTTTGCTTTGGTGTTTCTTGCGTTGGTGTTTCGCCAATTGAACGTGGAACGAAGCCCACTCACAGACTTTCTTTGGTTTGGCTCTTACTACGGTTTCAGCGCAATCTGCAAGGTGGGCTTGGCCCTGCGCCTGCACAGCCTGGGTCTTTCCCAATCCGGCGGGTGGGAAGACTCGCCACCATTAGGAAATCCAGAACACGCACATTAGCGATTCGACTCCACGAGCGCCGATATCATGGCCGGCGACGCGGAGACTGAGTGGCGCTAATTGTCGGTCGGCAGCCGCGCGGCTGAATCGACGACAAGGATATCAGCGGCGTAAGCGTCCTGTGATGGCCGCATGGACTGCGGTGGCGTAGCGGTGCATCCTTGATGGGGAACGTGGTGTGTTCCGCGGAGAGGGTGATGAACGCATCTGCACGGGTAGCCATTGAGTCGGAGGGCGCTGACCGGCCGCAACGCCGCAAGCACTCCATCGCCGAGAAGCGGCGGATCGTGGAGGCGACCTTGGTGGCAGGGGCTTCGGTGGCGCGTGTGGCGCGGGAGCACGGCGTGAACGCCAACCAGGTGTTCGGTTGGCGGCGGCTCTACCAGCGCGGGTTACTGGGTGGCAACGCGCCGTCGGTGGCGCTCGTGCCGGTGAAGGTCACCGAAAGCGCGGCCGCGCCAGTGCCGCCTGATCCTGCGGTTGTAGCGACTCCAGCCGACTCGGTTGAGGTGCCACGCAAGCCGAAAGGCACTTACCTGCGCAACGCGGATGCGCCAGTCTCCTCCGGCTCAATCCAGCTGCGCTTGCCGAAAGGGCAACTGCGCATCGACGGTACCGTGGATGCGGCCTTGCTGCGCGTCCTGGTGGAGTGCCTGCTGAGATGATGAGTCTTCCCGCCGGTACGCAGATCTGGATCGCGGCCGGAGTCACCGATCTGCGCCGCGGTTTCACCGGATTGAGCGGGGCGGTGCAGACGACGCTCGAACTGGATCCCTTCGGCGGCCACGTATTCGTGTTCCGCGGCCGGCGCGGCGATCTGATCAAGGTGTTGTGGTGGGACGGCGACGGACTATGTCTATTTGCGAAGCGATTGGAGCGCGGGCGCTTTGTCTGGCCGAAGGCGGAAAACGGCACGGTGTCACTCAGCCGCGCGCAGCTCTCGATGTTACTGGAAGGCATCGATTGGCGGCGTCCGGTACGCACGGCGGCGCCACAAATCGCGGTCTGATATTCCAAAACAAAATCATGAAGAAATGTTTTGCACTTGTAACGCCGGTATGGCAAAGTACTCATAGTGGCTGTGCTGCAAAACACGATTCCCGATCTCGACTCGCTCAACATCGAGGCCCTGCGCGTGTTGGTCGTGGAACAGCACGCCGCGATCCTTTCGCGTAACACCGAGATCGACAACCTGAAACTGCTCGTCCTCAAGCTGAAGCGGATGCACTTCGGCCACAAGTCGGAGAAGCTGGACCGCGCGATCGAGCAGCTCCAACTGCGG
>Ga0074045_10001177_pt1 | contig 25554 bp, 25 predicted proteins | sample BogForMeECP23OM2_FD_94442 | JGI IMG/M metagenome (GOLD analysis project Ga0074045, IMG submission 94442) | Bog forest soil microbial communities from Calvert Island, British Columbia, Canada - Bog Forest MetaG ECP23OM2 | ecosystem: Environmental > Terrestrial > Soil > Wetlands ... | reverse complement strand
GGAGTCTGCCGGACCTCCGAAAGCTTGTGAAGGTTTCTCCGGCCCGGCAGACAAATTTTATTTATATATCGGAGTTGGAATGTCTTAATCCAGGGATTGACAGGTTAAATACATATCAGTACTTCAGTTCATAAATACGGTTGCATTCGAGCGCCGCTGCATCCGCTCCAGCTTCGTTGCACTCCCTCGCCGTACACAACGGTACTCCTCAGTCGTGCGCCTCGCTGGCGCGGCGCATCGACGCTCTCGATACGACACCGTATTTATGAAAAGGAGTACTTAGGCACGGGAATGACAAAAAGTAAGACGGTAGCTTTTTAAAGCTTAGCATATTTTCACCTTCGTTATTTTCCGCATTACTGCCACGCCGCAATCCTCCTACGCTTCATTATCACGACAAAAAAGACTAAGCCGGTTATGAAACCGCCGAGAGCGAACGTAAATGGCGTTTTGACGCAGTGGGCAACAGACCCCGCAAACATGCTGCCGAAGGGAGTGAGCCCGCCGAAAGTAAAGGTGTAAATACTCATCACGCGTCCGCGCAGCCGGTCGTCGGTGTTAAGTTGGATCGTGGAGTTGGCCATACCGAAGAAGGTAACCATGGACCAGCCGGCTAAGGCCAGCAGCAGTGCGGTCCAGGCGTAAGAATTCTGGGCGCCGATAAGGACAAGGATCAATGAAAGTGCCATGCCTCCACCGAGGAGAAAGGCCGGTTTTGGTCCCTGCCTGCTCAGGACTGCCAGCGATACTGCGCCTATGAGTGCTCCCGTGCCGAATGCAGACATTAGAAATCCGAATGCCGCAGCGCTGCGATGGAGTTCCTGGCGAGCGAACACAGGAACCAGGACGTTGAAATTTGTTCCGAAAATGCTGACCACCGCTACGAGCAGTATGGTGACCATGACGACAGGGGTCTGCCTGATGTACCCCATAGCCTCGCGGATATCGGCGATGATGTGATAGGCCCCCTGCCTCGTTGTCCGGGGCTCATCGAAACTGATAAGCCACAGGCCCCAGATGACTGCCAGATAGCTTAGGCCGTTTACAAAGAAACAGGCGCCTGTGCCAAGAGCCCCGATTAAAAGTCCGGCAACGGCCGGCCCTACGGCACGGGCAGCGTTGAAGATGGAGGAATTGAGCGCGATGGCGTTCATCAGGTCCTCTTTGCCGACCATCTCGATGATGAAAGCCTGGCGAGCAGGCATGTCGACGGTGTTTGCCAATCCGAGAATGGTGGCAAGTACCAGCACATGCCAGTACTGGACCACGCCTGTCCATTGGAGAGCTGCCAGTGTAAAGGCGAGTACCATCATTACGGTTTGAGTCGCGATGATAAGCATTCTTTTGGGGAAATAGTCGATTAACACTCCGGCAGGAAAGGACAAAAACAGCATGGGCAAAAACTGTAAGGCCGAGACAACGCCGAGTTTGAAGGGCGAGTGGGTCAATTCCAGTACGAGCCATGCCTGACCTACGTTCTGCATCCATGTGCCGATGAGGGAGATGAGTTGGCCTGACCAGAAAAGCCGGAAGTTTCGGTGGCGGAGGGAGCTGAACAGTGTTTTTATCGCAGATGGATATTGCATAATGCGGTCAATCGGTCCATAAACAGTATATCACGTGCGAAGAGGAGAAAACCGGAGGAAGTAGTCGAACCGGGGGGAGCCTGTGAAGATGCGACCCCATCAGCATAATGGAATTGCTCTAATTTGATACAGTGTAAAAAAGTGCCCCCCTTCTCCTGTCTGTCTTATAAAAACAGACTGACCCACTACCGGGAAGGGATAAGTAGCTTGACATATTCTGTCGCGACGTGTTAAAAATTACAGGTTTGAGTCGAAAAGGGTGCTTATTAATTCGTTAGGCACTTTATCTTCCTAAGAAATGGAGGGGCCTTCTATGTCTCTTGCAACATTTAAAGGAGGGATTCACCCGCCCGACAAGAAAGGACTTTCTAAAGGTAAGGCAATTTCTCCTGCAAACCCTCCCAAAAAAGTTGTTATTCCCCTCTCTCAGCACATCGGAGCTCCGTGCAAACTCAGTATCGTCATTGGCCAGGAGGTCAAGAAGGGGGAGGTTATTGGCACACCCGAGGGTTTTGTGTCCGCGCCTGTCCATGCATCGGTATCGGGGAAGGTGGTTGCCATAGGCGAGTTTCCCATGCCCACCGGCAAAATGACAAAATGTATTGTTATCGAGAATGACGGCAAAGAGGAATGGACTTCGCTAAAAGATAATCCGGACTATATAAGTCTCACCCCCGAAGAGCTCAAGGGGAAGGTCAAAGACGCCGGCATAGTAGGCATGGGAGGAGCAGCCTTCCCCGCCCACGTAAAGCTGTCTCCGCCAAAAGAAAAACCTATCAATGTCGTTATCATCAATGGAGCTGAATGTGAGCCGTATCTTACCGCTGACTACAGGCTTATGCTGGAGCGTACCGGAGACATTGTTGAGGGACTGAAAATCCTGATGAAAATATTAAACGTGGCCCAAGGCGTTATTGGAATAGAAAACAATAAGCCGGATGCTATAAAGGCAATGGAGCAGGCGGTCGCTGGAGAACCGAACATTAAGGTATGCGACCTTGAGGTGAAGTACCCGCAGGGCGCTGAAAAAATGCTGATCAAGGCCGCTACAGGCAGAGAGGTGCCTGCGCGGGGGTTGCCCATGGACGTCGGGGTTTTAGTGCATAATGTCGGCACCGCTGTTGCTGTTTTTGAAGCGGTCCGATATGGAAAGCCTCTCATCGAGCGGGTGGTGACCGTAACCGGAGAAGGGATTAAAGAGCCTAAAAATCTTATGGTGAAGATAGGCACCCTTGTTTCAGACTTGATTGCTGATTGCGGCGGGTTTATATCTGAAGCTGCGAAGATTATCTCCGGAGGTCCCATGATGGGGTTCTCAATCTATTCACTGGATGTCCCGGTAACCAAGGGGACGTCCGGCATTCTGGTCCTGCCGGAAGAGGGGGTTGTGCATTCAGAGGATTTCGGCCCTTGTATCCGGTGCGGCAGATGCATAGACATTTGTCCTATGAGTCTGATGCCTTCAATGTTGAGCATACTTGCGGAGAGGGGATTTTATGAGGAGGCAAAGGGATATGACCTTTTTGACTGTTTTGAATGCGGCTCATGCACCTATGTGTGCCCGTCAAAGAGGCCTATTGTTCAGTTGGTACGGCTTGCTAAATCGCAGGTAAAACCATAAACGGCAGGTACAGGTAAAGGCAGAGGGAGAGTTTTATGGAAACGGCAAAAAAAGAACATCAACTAATTATATCAGTAAGTCCGCATATAAAAAGCGAAGAAACCACCAGCAGGATTATGTGGAGCGTGACTGCTTCGCTCATGCCTGCTGTTGTAATGGGAATCTATTTTTTCGGTCCCAGGGCCGCTTTTAACCTCGCTCTTGCCATTATCGGTGCGCTGACATCCGAGTATGTGTTTAACAGGATGATCAACAGGAAAAACACACTGACTGACGGGAGCGCGTTTCTTACAGGACTCCTGCTTGGAATGAACCTGCCTGCGTCAGTACCGTTTTATATTCCGATTATCGGGTCTCTTGTTGCGATACTTATAACCAAGCAGCTTTTCGGAGGGCTCGGGTTCAATGTTTTCAATCCGGCCTTAATCGGCAGGGCCTTCCTGCTGATTTCATTTCCGAAGCTTATGACCATCTGGACAGAGCCTACGTCGGCCTTTGTGGGCTTTGATGCAAAGACCACAGCTACGCCATTGGGTATTCTGAAAGAAGAGGGCGTAGCCAAATTGATGGAGCTTTTTGGAGATAAAACAAATCTTTACACCCAGTTGTTTTTAGGGCACAGGGCAGGTTCAATAGGTGAAACATCTGCGGTGGCCTTGCTCCTGGGCGCCGCTTTTCTTCTGTATCGCGGATATATATCATGGGAAATACCGGCGTCATTTCTTGGTACGGCTGCACTCCTTGCATGGGTGTTCGGGGCAAAAGGGGCGCTGTTTGCGGGGGACCCGCTGGTACATCTTTTGAGCGGTGGGATGCTTCTCGGAGCTTTTTTTATGGCAACGGATTATGTTACATGCCCCTCAGTTAAACGGGGGCAGATTCTCTTCGGAGTCGGCTGCGGGTTCCTGACGATGTTGATAAGGCTTAAAGGAGGGTACCCCGAAGGGGTCATGTTCGCCATCCTGATAATGAACTGTTTCTCCCCGCTTATTGACCGGGGCTTCAGGACCAAAGTCTTCGGCGCCCGGAAAGAAATAGCGGCAAAGGAGATGAAGAAATGACCGGCAAGGATATTATCAAAATAACATTGAATCTTGTAATTGTATATCTTATCGGAGGGCTTATCCTTGCAGCCGTCTATGCCAAAACATCGCCGATAATATTCAAAAATGACGTGGCCGCAAAACAGGAGGCGCTGAAAAACCTTATTCCCGACGCGGACAAGATCGAAAAGATGGGCGACTTGACGTCACATGAAAAGCATGCCGAATATTTTGTTGCCAGGAGGGGCGGCAGCATTATCGGGTATATAGTAGAGTCGTTCGGCAAGGGGTATTCGAGTTATATAGACACCTATATAGCAGTCGACAAGAATTTCACGGTCCAAAAAATAAGTATCCTTCATCACGAGGAAACTCCCGGACTGGGGGATGAAATAGACAGCGATTCTTTTCAGCTCCAGTTCAAGGACAAGGACCTCGGGCACCTGAAGGTCGTGAAGACCGAAACGAAGGACTACATACAGGCTATATCAGGAGCAACTATTTCGAGCCGGGCGGTTACCGAAGATGCTGTAAAACATGGTGTTGAAGCCCTTATGAATGCGGTAAAAGGAGGCGAAGGGAATGTCGAACATAAGCAAAGTTAATTACTGGGAACTAATAAAGAACGGCATTATTAAAGACAACACTATTTTTAAACTTGCCTTGAGCCTCTGCCCGTCTATTGCAGTGACCAGCAAGCTCAAAAACGGTGTGTTTATGGGAGTAGCGGTATTGTTTGTTCAGGTAACGGTCAACATGACGATTTCCCTTATGAGAAAAGTAATTCACCCCAGAGTGCGGCTGCCTATTTTCATGCTGGTTATCTCAGGCTGGGTGACTGTAGTCTCTATGCTGATGAATGCATTTGTGCCGGATGTATACAAGCAGATGGGTCTCTATATACAATTGATTGTCGCATTCGCCTCCATTCTTGCCCGCGCGGAAATGTTTGCGAGCAAGAACACTGTTGTCCCATCCATGTTCGACGGCATAGGAATGGGACTTGGCTTCCTGTTCGCCCTTACGGTAATCAGTTTCTTCAGGGAACTTGCGGGGAAAGGGTCGTTGTGGGGGTTCCCTATCGTCAATGCGAAACCACTGTTAATAATGGTATTGCCTGCAGGCGGTTTTTTTGCCGTCGGGATATTGATGGCGTTTTTCAACTGGATTGACATCCGCTTCTTTAAAAAGAGCCCGTCCGGCTCAGCGCATTAATGGATAAGGGGGAGATACATGGGCCACGATTTTACAAAGCTTTTTGAACTTATCGTATCGGCGTCACTGATAAATAATTTCGTATTCACAAGGTTCCTGGGTCTCTGCATATTCTTCGGTGTTTCAAAAAAAATGGAAACCGCAGTAGGCATGAGCATCACTTTTACCGCTGTCATGATGATCAGTGCCGCGGTCAGCTGGCTGATTTTTCATTATGTAATGATACCTCTTGATATTACATTCCTTAAGATAATTGTCTTTATCGGGGTCATCGCCGGACTGGTGCAGGCCTCGGATACGATAATGAGAAAGGTGGCTACCGCGCTCTATTATAAACTCGGCATCTATCTCGCTCTCATATCGACCAATTGCATTATCCTTGCCGTGCCGTTGTTTAATGCCGATAATAATTACACGTTTATTCAGAGTCTTGCATTCGGGCTTGGCTCCGGTATCGGTTTCGCACTGGCCCTGATTATAATGGCGAGCATAAGGGAGAAGCTGGAGCTTGCCGATGTCCCGGCGCCTTTCAGGGGATTGCCGATGGCCTTCGTGGTGACCGCTCTGATAGCACTGGCCTTTACCGGCTTCTCAGGATTGATAACACTTTAAGTGTCGTGCACCCGGCGTCAGGCGTCGGGAGCAAAATAGAAAAACAAAGGGGATTTGGGATAAAATAGTACCGGAGGTAGGGTGCATGCATGAATTTCAAAAATTAATCGCTGATATAGCAGGAATCTTTCAGCTTGCAGATATGTCTCATTTCATCCTTCCCCATGTCGAAGGTGGCGGAGCTGTGGATGCGCAGAAGCCTGTCAATATTGTTTCTTTAATAAAGTTCACTCTGATTTTTCTCGCCGGCATCAGCACAGTATTCGGTCTTGGTCTTGCCTTTGCCGCAAAACGTTTTGCCGTTAAAATAGATCCGAGGGTGGAGCAGGTGAAAGACGTACTGGCGCATGCTCATTGCGGAGCTTGCGGTTATGCAGGCTGCGAACAGTACGCCGAGGCAGTAGTCAATAACCCGGATGTTTCACCCAATCTCTGTATCCCAGCCGGGGCAAAGGGAGCCGAGGCAGTGGCATTGATAACCGGGAAAAAGGCTGATATAAGAGAACCCCAATTTTCAAGAATTATGTGCCAGGGGGACTGGGACAAATCGAATAGAAGATTTAAGTATGAGGGTGTACAGGATTGCAGGGCTTCTGTGCTTGCAGGAGGCGGAGACAAGTCATGCGTTTACGGGTGTCTTGGTTATGGGACTTGTGCCCGCGTCTGTCCCTTTGGCGCTATAACGATGAGTGAGACCCACATGCCTGTTGTCGATATTGTCAAGTGTACCGGATGCCGGAAGTGCGAGACTGCCTGTCCTAAAAGGGTCATAGAAGTGCTGCCGGGGTCTAAGGCCGTGCTCGTATCATGCCATTCAAAAGACAAAGGTGGAGATGTACGGAAAAACTGCCAGATCGGCTGTATCGCATGCGGAAAATGCGTTAAAGTTTGCCCTTTTGATGCGCCAAAAATTGAGAATAATCTTTCGCGTATCGATATCGGCAAGTGCAGGGTATGCGGACTCTGTACAGGTGTGTGCCCGACCCATGCAATTGTTGATTTTATTCACAACAGGCCCAAGGCCGTTGTCACCGACAAATGCATAGGATGCCAGATATGTGCCAAAGTTTGCCCTGTCAATGCTGCAAACGGCGAGCCTAAGAAGCAGTACATGATTGCACAGGAAAAATGTATCGGCTGCGGCATATGCACTGCAAAATGCCCTGTGCAGGCGATTGTCGGTACCTTTAATGCAGCAGAGGTGTTTGCGGCGGCGGCAGCCAAAAAGCAGAAGGCCGCAGCAGCATAATTTCTTTTTGTAATAGTTCACCCCCACACTGACCCTCCCCCATCAAGGGTGAGGGAAGTCTAAAAAAATACCCTCTCCCCCGGTGGGAGAGGGTTAGCGTGAGGGGTACTGACCGGGAGGGTTATTGACATTTATATTTCAGTTAGGTTACAAATATATCCGTATGAAAAAAACTGATTTTTTAGACGGATTGGCGTTTTTTTTAATTTTGTTTGTTTTGGCGGCTTCATCTGCCTATGCCGGTGTGACAAAAGCCCAGCCTTCAGAGCCCGAAAATTTGCACGAAAATCTTGTTGAAAAGGCGCCTGTGTTGCCCTCCCCATTACCACTACCACCGTGTGCTCAGACCGGCCCCAATAAGACATTAGCAGCAACAGAAACTCCGGCTGACAAAAATGTCTTTTCTTCTCCTGATCCCAAGCCTGACCCTCCGAGTAACGATTCTGCGATGGGGGTTCCGGCGCCGGCAGTCGACAAGCAGACTGTTGTACTGGTACCTGACAGTAGTGATAAGCGGGCCAGGAATAAAGCCCCGCTCAGTGATGATTCATATGCATCAAACGAAACAGCACTGAAAGCGATAGAGAAAAGTGTCGATCTCTTTAAGGATGGAATAAAAGAAAGGTTTACCGTTTATCTTGAGAGATCGGCCCAGTATATAGAGATAATGAAAGAAATACTAAGGGGCAAGAACCTTCCTGAAGAGCTTGTATTTCTTCCGATTGTGGAAAGCGGGTTTAATCCTAATGCGTACTCAAGGGCCAGGGCCGCAGGCCCATGGCAGTTTGTCGCTTCCACCGCAAAACGTTACGGACTGGTAATTGATTGGTGGCGTGATGAACGGAAAGACCCGGTAAAGTCTACGGTGGCTGCTGCGGACTATTTAAGAGACCTATATAAAATGTTCGGTTCCTGGAACCTGGCCCTCGCAGCATATAATGCCGGAGAGGGAAAAATTTCAAAAGCGCTCAGGAAAAGCGATTCGGTCGATTATTGGTCGCTTCTCAACACTAAACAGATACGAAATGAAACGAAAGAATATGTGCCGCGCTATATCGCTGCTACAATGATCGCCAATACCCCGGAAGAATACGGTTTTGATAACCTGGATTACCGCGAACCGCTGGAATATGATGAAGTGACCGTCAGCTCGCCGCTTGATATCGATGTTGTCGCCAAGTGTGCCGAGTGCACAGTAAAAGAAATTAAAGAAGCGAACCCTGAACTCAGGAGATGGAGTACGCCGCCCAACGTAGATGAATACACTATAAGAATCCCGGCGGGGAGCAAGGATATCTTCCTGCAAAATCTGACTGCAATACCCAAAGAAGAGCGGTTTACCGTTGATCAGTATACTCTGAAAAAAGGCGACACTATAAATAAGATTGCCAGGAAGACAGGCATACCCGGTTCGACTATTGTAGCGATGAACTCCCTGAACGGCTTGAAACACCTGACAGCAGGCAATATGATAGTACTTCCTCCCAAGGGAAAATTTTCCCCTGACATCGATGACAGGTCCTTTATTCACAAGGTTGCTTATAAGAAAAAAATTAAGGGCGGGCGCCAGCACAAGAAAGGGCATAAGGGTCATTCAAGAAAGGCTGGTAAGGCAAAGGGCAAAAGCAGGGGCAGAACCAAAAGAGCATAGCGTAGCAGGTCAGTTTGTTTTTGCTCTGTATCAATTAATCTTTCGATCCCGACCACTGGTATGTAAGGTATAGTAATATATGTTGTTCGATAATCTGGACATTCCTGATGCTGTTATTCAGGGCATTAAAGCAGCCGGGTTCCCGGCGTGTACGCCGGTACAGGCTGCTACACTGCCCGATGCGTTGAGCGGTAAAGATATTGCTGCCCAGGCCCAGACAGGCACAGGGAAGACTGCCGCATTTCTGATAGCCGTTTTCTCTCGCATGCTCATGCAGCAGCCGGCGAAGCCGGGTTCGTCGCCGCGTGCTCTCGTCATTGCCCCAACGCGAGAACTTGTAACGCAGATTCATGCTGAAGCCCTCCTCCTCGGCCAGTTCACCGGATTCAATATAATTCCCATATACGGAGGCATTGACTATAATAAACAGCGTGCTGACCTAAAGCAGGGGGCTGACATGGTTATCGGCACTCCCGGCCGTCTTATCGATTATCTGAAACAAAACATCTACAACCTTAAAAAGACCGAATTTCTTGTGATCGATGAAGCCGACCGCATGTTCGACATGGGTTTTATAAAAGATCTCCGCTTCCTGTTACGGAGGATGTCGCCCTATACGAAGCGGCAGTCCATGCTTTTTTCAGCAACGCTGTCCTATCGTGTTATGGAGCTTTGCTACGAATACATGAATCTCCCTGAAAAGGTCTCCATAACGCCTGAACAGCTCACTGTGAAAGAGGTCAAACAGGAACTTTACCATGTGGGGGCGTCGGAAAAGCCGGGCCTTCTGCTGGGCATATTGCGGAGCGAGAAAGCCGGCCGAGTCCTGATCTTTGCAAATATGAAAATAACTGCCGAGAGGCTGGAGAGACTGCTCAAGGCAAATGGTATAAAAGCAGCCGCCATAACCGGAGACATTCCGCAATTGAAGCGCTCTGATATAGTTTCCCGTTTCAAGGCAGGGACCCTTCCTGTGCTGGTGGCGTCGGATGTTGCCAGCCGGGGACTCCACATTGATGGAGTCACTCATGTAATCAACTATGACCTGCCCCAGGACAAAGAAGACTACGTCCACCGTATAGGCAGGACAGCCAGGGCGGGAGCGGAGGGCAAGGCCATTAGCTTCGCCTGCGAGGAATATGTCTATGCCCTTGAGGACATAGAGAAGTATATCAAAGAGAAGATTCCGGTTGTCCCCGTGGAAGACCACATGGTAGTAAAGGACTACAAAAAACCCGCAGCGTACTATCCAGTAAAAAAACATTTCCCGGCGGCTTCAGATAAGTCACGTAAAAAATCCACCGGAGAGCGTAATCAAGGGAACAAAAAAGCACATCCCGGCAGGAGCAAACGCTCTCCCAAAGGCGTTTAACGCGAAAGATAATTTTGAATTGTGGAAGAAAGAGATTTGTCTGTCTTCATTAATTCAAAATTTAGCATTCAAAATTCAAAATTCTTTTAGGGGCTGCCGAGCCTTGAGTTTGCGTCATTGACCAGGGGCGACGTTGGGAATTTGTTTATGAGTTCTTTGTATTTGCCTTTGGCCTCTTCGGTTTTGCCCATCGATTCCAATATCTTGCCGCTTTCAATCAGTGCCATGTCATGCAACGGGGCGTCCTTGATGCTTGAAATAATGCCGAAGGTATTCAGGGCGCTGTTAAGGTCACCCTTTCTGATAAAGGTTATTGCCATCTTATAATAGGCCAGAGAAGTAATTTTAGGATCAGAGTACTGGCCGGTCAGCTCTTTAAGCGTTTTTAGGGCCTCGTCGAGATTGCCCAGTTCATAGTAGCAGTTTGCGATATTGAGAAGGGCAGTCGGGCTTTTTTCTGCGGCAAAGGAAGCCTTGAACTTTTCGAGGGCCTCTTTAAAACGGTCCGCAGGTGAAGCATATTGCGTCGCTGTTGCGCCGCTGAATATTTTGTACCCCTCATATTCCATCTCTTTCGCCTTGGCAACACTTGAGCGGTGGTAAACTACTAAGGCGCCGACAATTATTACTATCAGAACAAATATGAGAAAGGCATAAACAAGGGTACTCTGCCGCTCCTGAAACTTTTTCCGTATATCGGCAACTGTCTCGCCTAAGTTGTCTTCTCCTTGTGTTTTCCTGGATACTCTTTTCTTTATTGCTTTGGGCATCTATATTACCTCCTAAGACCTTAATATTTTATTGGAAATGCTTCTTTGATGGCCCATGGTCAAGCGCCCTTTCAACCAGCGCGCGGGCATGGTGAAATATTTTCTCAATTGCTTTTTTTTCAATCCCGGCAGCCCGCAGGACACGTTCAGCAAAATCCTTTGTAATGAGGTCAGACGGCGAATGGGCATCGGTATTTATAGTTAAGGGGACACCGGTTTCCATCGCTTGACGCGCGACGTATCCGTTTGCAAGACTATGTCCTTTCCTCACAGTTATCTCAAGGGTTGTTCCGGCCTCCGCTGCAAGCAGCAGGTCTTCATGAGAGATAATGCCCGGATGTGCGAGAATATCTGCTCCTCCCTCAATGGCTGCCCTGTTTGTGCCTTCCAATACCGGCTCAACTATGGTCTCCCCGTGGACAACTATTATTTGTGCTCCCAGCCCCCGGGCCTCTTTTATCATGCCTGGTATCAAGGCCGGCGGCACATGCGTTATTTCAGCGCCAGGGAATACAGGAATAGGGAGGTAGTTATGCATGCTTTCTATGGCCTTTACTATCCGGGGGACAACAAAATCAATATTTGACTGGTCAATGTGGTCTGTAATGGCCAGGGCGCTGTAGCCCTTTGCAACAGCCCGCCGGATGAGTTCAGCTGGAATGAGTTCGCCGTCACTGAATATGCTGTGTGTGTGTAAATCTATCATGATATAGTTTTTAAGGATACCTGAAAAAAAGAGCAAATGTAAAGGCTTAGTAAGGGATGGTGGAATTGACAGCACTTGCCAGGTGCCCTATGATTTCAATATGGTCTCCGCACAGAGGAAAAAGCCCAAGCTCGAAATAGTGCTTAAATGCGATACTGTGGGAAGCGTGGAGGCTGTCACCAAGGGCCTTGCAGCAGTGACCGTGCCTGATCTCGACATCAGTGTCATTCACAGCAGCATTGGGGCCATCAGCAAATCCGATGTCTTTTTTGCCGAGACCGCAAGCAGGCTCATCGTTGGCTTTCAGACCGGAGTTATGCCCTTACTGGATAAAGTGTTGAGGGAACATAGGGTCGAGGTGCGTCTTTATGATGTGATTTACGATCTAATCGATGACATTAAGTCTGTTGCCGGGAACTTGGTCCCCCATTTTCCAGAGGAGCAGATAATTGGCTCCGGCAAGATAATAGCCCTTTTCAAAAGCAGCCGGAAGGGTATCATCCTTGGATGCGAAGTCCTGGAAGGTGTTTTTGCTATTGGCGAACGCTTCCGTGTTATTTCTGCCATGGGGCCTGTTTACGAAGGCGCCATAGAGTCGCTCCATGTAGGAGATGCATCGGTAAAGAAAGCTGTGTCCGGACAGCAGGCCGGCATAAGAATAAAGCGTATCAGCAGTGCGAAGATAGGAGACCTCGTAGAGAGTTTTCGCCCTCCCCCGACGATAAAGGCGCCTGCTTGGGAGCCGACAGGGCAGATTATCCGTAAATAAGATTGAAAACAGGGCAGAGAAGCCGGCCCCTCAAATTCGACCTTTACTGAATTCGCCCTTGCTGTAACGTGTAACGCCTGTCTTTGTGACAGGCTTAATTAAAGGTGGGCGTATGTTGGGCGCATTGACGCATATTGCAATTGGTGATACAATGTGTATACATAAAAAGAGGAGGCGCCTATGCTTTTCACATCTCACTAAATCACGCTTTTATTGATGGCAATAAAAGAACAGCCCTTAAATCCATTAGACGGGTCTACACATTGCACATGTCAGATGCCCCGACAAATTTCTCGGGTTCCCAGCCATTAGTGGAATGGTTCTTGGGGTCAGTGAATACAAAGTGCTACAGCCAGGCTGTTGTTTTCGGGTTCAAACTTGTCATTTTAAGGGAGGTCCCGGCGGCGTTGCGTAGGAGGGAGGAATTGAGGTACGCAACAAATTCCAAAATTCGTTTATTAGAAACGTAAATTAATAATTTCAAATTTCTTCACAGAAAGCCATTATTTAAGAGTAATGGCTTGTTGAGGACAGATTTCCTGGCAGCAAAAACAGGCAATGCACTTTTCAATTTCCACTCGGGGGAGATTATCATGAACCGACAAAGCTGATACCGGACAGTGCTCTACGCAGGTCAAGCAGTCAGTACATAATGCCGGATCAACCTGTGGTCGTAAAAGTGTTCTTGCGTGAATCATCGCCTGAATGGTCTTGTTTTGAATGATTCCTTCTCCGCTAAGCGGCGGAAGTTTGAAATCCGGCAGTTGTTTCAACTCACCAATAACTTTAATAGTGCTGAGGTCGTAGTCACCTAACCCAGCCTCTTTCGCCTTTTGAAGGAACCTTAGACGACCCGGTTCGCAGCCCATTATCGTAGCAATAACAGCATCCAGGGCAACGGCGTTGTCAGAGGCGAGTATGAGCCCGATGTTTCTGAGGTCAAGGGAAGCTGGACCATTGCCCTCCATGCCTACTACCGCATCAACGATGAACAAATCGGGTACTCGAAGCCGGAATACATCCACAATGGCTTCATGGAAGCGGCTGGGACTGCCCGCCGCCTTGTGAAGCATTGCTTTCTGGGCACCGGGCAAAAAGCCGTAACTGTTTTTGACTGCTCCGGTCATAACGGTTAAGCCGTGGGTTTTGAATTTTGGCAGGCTGATGATAATGTCAGCGTCCAGCACTGCCTGAGAGATGATCACTGTGCTCATAAAATTGTCATTGAAAGCGATTTTATGTGAATCGTTTCCGATGTTCTGATAATATCCTTTTGCTGCTTCCATCAAACCCGTCTTCTTAAAGCATTCCTCATTTGCGCCATAGTTGAATAGTCCGGGATTGTCACCCACAACTATGGTGGCAGGCCTCATTGTTTCAACTTTCTCAACTACAGCACGAAGCAACCGAGGGTGGGTTACAATGCCCTCTTTCGCCTCAGACGCACGAAGCACGTTGGGTTTTATCAAAACTTTCTTGTCCCGACATACAATAGGGAAGAGCTTAAAAGCCCGGTCTACTGCTTTATGAACGGTCTCATAAGTAGCCGGCTCAATCAGTACTTTCGACATATGTTTTGCCTCAGCATAGGCCTTTTATAACATCAGAAATAAGTAAAAGCTTCTCGTATGATATAGTCGCTTTCATATCAGTTTAGCATTCATTACTTTATTGAATCAACGGGCGGATTCCGGATGTACTGCGCATTTTTTCACAACGTTGACCACTGATGACCATAGAGAGCACAAATGCTCCAGACAAATTCCCAAATTCGTTTATTAGGAACGGAAAGAAGCAGCGTTTAGTTGCAGTAGGATACGGAATAATTTGTCCATTCATCTCTTTCTTTATGATGAAGTGCCAGCTGCGTATTATTAGAGCATCGAAGCCGCTTTGTAGTACAGAAGCCCTACGTACTCTCGACATGCGATCATGAAGATTCTGAGGTCGCCGGGCAGATAATCCCACCATCCATATTTCCTGTCCCATGTCTTGAAGTTGGCAGGGACCGGTTTTGCATCCATATTGAACTCCCTGAAGCTCAGCAGCGCCCGCTTCATATGGTAAGCTGACGTAACCAAAATGGGATCCCTGAACTGATGTTTTTCGCATATTTCTTTGACGTCAAGGGCGTTTTCCAGGGTGTCCCTGCTCTTGTCATCCACAAGTATCTTATCACCGGAAACGCCGAGGTCCATGAGAAAACGTCTGACCACCGGGGCCTCGGCCTTTCTCCACGGAAAGACAGCTCCGCCGGATACGATGACCGGTACGCGCAGTCTCTTCCGCAGCCGTACAGCTGTGACCACCCTGGCAAGTGTATCATCCGAATGTTCAGGATGCCGGCTGTGGAGTAGAAATGGAATTAGATTCCTACTGGATTGTGTACTTGTAAAGTCATAATTTATTGCCCAGTACTTTCTCAAAATATTTCATTGACTATCGGTATATTTTAGGTATAATAACTATACCATGGAATTTGAATACGATCCTAAGAAACGTGAAAGCAACAAACAAAAACACGGGATCGATTTCCATGAAGCCGAAACCCTGTGGGCCGACCCTGATTTAATTGAGATTCCCGTTCAGACCTCTGACGAATCGCGTTATCTGGTAATTGGTATGATAGGGGGAAAACACTGGTCCGGCGTTATCACCTATAGAGGCGAGAAGACAAGAATAATCTCAGTGCGGCGGTCAAGAAAAGAGGAGGTAGATATTTATGAAAGTGAAAGCTCATGATTTCGACAAAGAATTCGACAAAGGCGTTGATATATCAAAGCACCTTGACATTAAAAAAGCGCGAAGACCCGAGCATGAACAAAAAAGGGTAAACGTTGATTTCCCTGTATGGATGATCCAATTATTGGACAAAGAGGCAAAACGCTTGGGAGTGCCTCGCCAATCTATCATTAAGGTCTGGGTAGCGGAGCGTCTGGAGAAGGCACCTTGATAAGAGGCCTTGACGCTTAACCGTAACCCGTGGATTTAATCAATAGAAAATATGTTGAGTACGAATAGAAGGTTCATTTTTGGGGAGAATGTTTTTTTTGCGGACTATAGTGAGGAGGAAACGGCAGCGCCGGTTATCCAAAAGCACTGCGTATAAGCGGGATGAAGCAACTGGAGAAAATTTATTTGTTTTGGTGTTCAGCCATAACCCCTCGTTTCAGCGAGCAATTCTCCAACAAGAGGTACTCACAGAACTCAACGCGTGTTGCAACTTTTCATACTGTAGTAGACAGAATCTGGACTGTCGAAGATCATACAATACAGCCATCTGGGATTACGAACTGCGCCGAAATTGAATAATTTGTTTACTGAGGATGACAGTGCCAGCCAGCTCGAAAAAGTATCCAACCCCACTGACTTGCTATATCTTTTGCAACTGATATACTTATCTTAAAAAAGATTTTATTAGTCCACTAACGAGGGATCAATTGAAATACTCACGCCTATTACCGGCGCTCGTCTTGACCGTACTCATAGCCGGCGGTATCGTCTTTTCAGGTTGCACAGGAAAGTCGGGGAGCCCGGCACGCGCAATCGAACCTGTCAACAAAACTTCTGACGGGGTGGCAATTAAGGGTTATGATCCTGTGGCCTATTTTATTGATGGAAAACCTGTGAAAGGAAGCCGAGAATCCGAGCATGTATGGATGGGTGCAAAATGGTATTTCTCAAACGCCGAACACAGGGACCTTTTTATTAAGAACCCTGAGAAGTATGCCCCAAAATATGGCGGTTATTGCGCGTATGCAGTAAGTGTCGGGACCACCGCTGATATTGAACCCGAGCAGTGGAATATTGTTGCAGGCAAACTTTACCTCAACCTCAGCAAGAAAATAAGAGACAAGTGGAGCAAAGACATTCCCGGAAATATCAAAAAGGCGGATGAGAACTGGCCCAACATACTTAAAAGATAGACGGCTGAGGTTTGGCAAAAATAAAGGAGACATCAAATGGAACACTCACTGAGTAGAAGGGATTTTCTTAGACAGGTGGGACTCGTCACCGGCGTTATCGTCTTTTCAGGTTGCGCAGGAAAGTCAGATGGCTCCCGCAGCTCATCAGCACCGGTTCCAATCAAGGTTTACTCCGCGGAAAAAGGGGGCTACATCATGAGCGAAACTGTTATTAAAACCAACGAAGAATGGAAAAAACTGTTAACACCCGAACAGTACCATATTATGAGGGAAAAGGGTACTGAACGCGCCTTTAGCGGAAAATACGCCAACAACCACGAGCATGGCTTTTACCGCTGCGCGGCCTGCGGGCTCGATCTGTACAGGTCTGAAGACAAATTCGAATCCGGTACCGGCTGGCCGAGCTTCACTGCGCCGATCGCTCCTGAGAACATCAGTACCAGGCCGGACAACAGTTTCTTCAGTCACCGCACTGAGGTGCGCTGCCGCCGGTGCGACAGTCATCTCGGCCACGTTTTTAACGATGGCCCCAAACCGACAGGGCTGCGTTACTGCATGAACTCGGCTGCCCTGCTATTCGTGGCAACATAGAAATAATCCATTATCAGGAAGGAGACGCTTATGAAAATACTTATTACCGCTATTATGGGATTGTCGCTTATGCTCAGCACAAGCACATCGGTCGTGGCTGCAACTACTTTTGAGAAAGCGACCTTCGCAGGCGGTTGCTTCTGGTGCGAGGAACATGCCTTCGACGAGATCCCGGGCGTGGTTTCTGTCACATCCGGCTACACCGGCGGATGGAAAAAGAATCCGACTTACGAAGAGGTCTCAGCGGGAGGAACCGGACATGCCGAGTCAGTTCAGGTTGTCTATGACCCGGCAAAAGTGACCTACGAAAAGCTCCTGGACGCCTTCTGGCATAACGTCGACCCGACCACAAAAGACCAGGAGTTCTGTGATGTGGGGCATCAATATCGGAGTGCCATTTTTTATCATAATGAGGAACAACACCGGCTGGCGTTACAGTCCAAGGAAGAGTTGGAAAAGGACAAACCCTTCAAAGGACCTATTGTAACCGAGATTGTGCAGGCAACGGAGTTCTACCCTGCCGAGAAATACCATCAGCACTATTACAAGAAGAACCCGGTCCGTTACAAATACTATCGTTGGAGATGCGGTCGTGACCAAAGACTTAAGGAGCTTTGGGGCGATGCCGCGGGTCACTGAATGATATGATTAGATGTTTCCGGGCATGGTCGTGGTGAATAAGAACATCACAAAAAGGATAATGGTTGCGACCGTCCTGGTCGGACTTGCAGTGCTCTTTAAGGCCCTCGGCCTTGGGCAGTATTTTACCCTTTCTTACGTCAAGGCATCTCAGGCGAAGTTCGCCGCCCTCTATGCAGATCACCGCCTCATGGTGATCGCCGTGTACATGGTGATCTATATACTTGTTACATCATTATCATTGCCGGGAGCCGCGATAATGACTCTTGCCGGTGGAGCGCTCTTTGGATTATTGATAGGCACCATTATTGTTTCCTTTGCAAGCACGATCGGCGCAACCTTGGCGTGCTTTGTCTCAAGGTCTGTCCTGCGCGACTGGGTGCAAAACAAATTCGCTGACAAGTTGAAAACGGTCAATGAGGGGATAGAAAAAGAAGGGGCGTTTTACTTATTTACTCTGAGGTTGATTCCGGTCTTCCCTTTTTGGCTCATAAACCTTATTATGGGGCTCACAAAGATGCCTTTACGCACTTTCTACTGGGTATCGCAGGCGGGCATGCTTGCCGGGACAATAGTGTACGTCAATGCAGGAAAGGAACTCGCGAAGATCGAATCCCTTTCAGGGATTCTTTCCCCCGGCCTGATCCTTTCTTTCGCACTCCTAGGGATTTTTCCGATTGCAACGAAAAAATTTCTGAATTTGTATAAATCGAAAAAGATAAGAATTACTGAAAAGTAGACTAAGTCCTGCATAGTTGAGGAGGCTGATATGGCATTCAATGTCCAGATGCTTAAATGCGCATACAAAGCAATTTTTCCCGAAACGCGCTCGCCCCAATAATCTGCTAAAAGAGAATATCATCCAATGCCGATATCTCTTCTGCACCGTCTACATGCCCATGGACAAAAAGCCGGTGGACGGAGATGGACCAACTATAGCGGAAAGCGGGTGTTGTGGTATCATACCAACATGAGACAGTCGATCTCAAAACATGAGATATTAGCAAAGCTGCAAAAAATTGTGAATTCAAAAGAGGGCCTTTGGTGGAAGATGAGAGACCTTGCAAAGACCGACGGCTACCTCATCATTTCCGACGACTATGGGAAGATTCTCAAGAAGCTTGACATGCTTGAGGCGGAGTTAGGAGCGACAAAAGAGATTACGGCACTGCGGGAGGCAATCGTAGGGCAGGCTTCGCCCGACTGCGTTTCGGAGAAACAATCTCTCTCCCTTGCAAAGGCAACATCCGCCCTGTCCATCCCTGTGACCTAACCCTACGAGGACTTTGGGGAGAAACTTATCAGATAGTCCAATTGACCTGAACGCCTTTTAGCCTTTGCGGTGTCCTTCCTGCAAACCGAGAGTTTCGAGCTATTGCAACTGTATGCACAGTACTTTTGAAAATTGTTGCCTCTGGGAATTGGCTTTTTCTGATATCAGATGGTTTCAATTTTATGCAACTACTAAAGGTTTTCAAAGGAACATGTCACAATGTTCTTCTTACTTCCTGAAGAAACCTTGCGTAAGCGACAAACAGAAAAGTTAGGGATTCTAAGGGGAATACTAAGGGAATACTTGAGATTCCTTTATGTCTATGGGATAATCGAATTGACGAAATGTTCTAATGAATAACGATAGCATTACACAACCATGGAGTTGGAATCGCCAAATTTGGCTACTCAAGTCCTTTTTAGGTGCATTTAAGTAACTTTAAATTCTTTTAAAGGGCAGTGATGATGAAAGGCGCAGCCTATCTTATAGGTGTTCGAAACCAACTAATAATAGGTATAGTTCTGGTCAATCTTGCCGTTGTTGCCCTTTCGGGCATTTCTGCCTACCAAAGTCGTTTTCAGTATGAAGAAAGAGCTGCCATAACAACGCAGAACCTGTCACAGGTACTTGAGGAGTACATCAAGGGAATCATCGATAAGACTGATGTGTCACTACTGTCGGTGGTGGATGAATCGGAGAAACAGCTTAAAATTGGCAAGATCAACAGACAGACAATCAATGCGTGCATTAAACGTCAGCTTGGCCGGCTACCAGAACTCGAAGGCTTGATAATGACTGACGCGAACGGCAACACAGTATATGGGACGGTTGAGCTGCCGGGAATAAACGTCTCCGACCGTGATTACTTCGTTTACTTGCGAAATAGTTCAAACAATGAATTATATATAACCAAGCCGTTGTTTGGTCGCATAGCCAAGAAATGGGTAATCGATTTTATCCGTCGTTATAATCATCCGGACGGGTCTTTTGCCGGAGTTGTATTTTGTAATCTTTCCTTGGAGAAATTTGCCGCTACATTCTCGAGAGTCAATATTGGCAGTCATGGTGCTATCATCATGTTTGATAGTGATCTGGGCACCATAGTCCGTTGCCCCGACAGTCCCATAGGGAAAAAGCTGACATCAACCGAGATCAGGGAATTATTTGCTCGAAATCAAACCTCGGCCACATATAGAACACGCTCTACTATTGATGAGGTAGAAAGAATACATTCTTATCGCAAGATTTCCGGCTACCCTCTTTATATAATGGTTGGATTGGCGAAAGAAGATTATCTTACCCAGTGGCGAAAAGAAATTGCCAAAATTCTTGTGCTGGTAGCAATTTTAGTTGTGGTTACTAATATGTTCGGTTGGTTTGTCTACCGACGTCTCGCTGAGCGCCAAGAAGCGGAAACGGCGTTGCAGAAAAGCGAAGAACAGTTCAGAAGATTGTTTGATGGGGCATCGGATGCAGTGTTTGTGCACGACCGGGAGGGGCAGATAACTGACGTCAATATGGTAGCATGCAACAGCCTCGGATACTCCAGAAAGGAGTTGCTTGGCATGTCGGTGTCGGATATTGAAGTAGTGTTGCAGCCGGCAGTTCTGGCTCTGCTCTGGGAAGGTATTCGTTCGGGTAAAAGCGCTACTGTAGAGGGAATGCATCGCCGGCGGGATGGGTCAACGTTCCCTGTTGAAGTGCACATCACGCTATTTTCATCCGGTGAGAATTGCTTGTTCTTCGCGGCAGCCCGGGATATCACAGAGCGAAAGCAGGCCCAACTTTCTGTGAAAAAATCATCGGTATTTGTCGATATTACGGAACGCAAGCGCGCAGAGGAAGATCTTTTAGAAAAGGAAGGTAGATATAGGCTGCTCTTTGAATCTGCCAATGACGGGATATTTATACTTGATGAAACCGGCTTCATAGACTGCAACCGGAGAGGAGCTGAGATGTATGGACGCACAAGGGAAGAAGTCATCGGACATTCTCCCGTAGAATTTGCTCCGGAGCGGCAGCCCGACGGGCGGCTATCGTCCGAATGGGCTAAGGAACGGATTCAAAAGGCAATAAATAACATTCCACAAGTCTTTGAGTGGCAGTCTCTACGCTCTGACGGTAGTCTGTTCGACGTAGAGATAACACTGAATAGATTTGATATCGGGGGGAGACTCTGCCTGCAGGCAATTGTTCGAGACATAACTGATCGTAAAAGACTTGAAATGGAGATAAGCAGGGCTCAGAAGCTCGAATCTATAGGATCTCTGGCTGGAGGCATAGCCCATGATTTTAATAATCTGCTCCAAGGGGTTTTCGGCTATATTTCTCTTGCAAAGCTTAAAAGGGATGACAGGGAGAAAAGCATCGAAGCGCTTGAAGAGGCAGAAAAGGCCCTCCACATGTCAGTAAATCTTACTAATCAGCTTCTGACGTTCTCTAAGGGTGGTAAGCCCGTCATAAAAACTTTTGATCTGTTACCTATGATAGAAAAAGCCGCTAATTTCGCCCTGAGCGGGTCATGTACAGATTACATGATAATAGCTCCGGAGGGGGGCATTGGGCAGGTTGAAGCTGACGAAGGGCAGATCAGTCAGGTGATTCAGAATATTGTTTTGAATGCCGATCAGTCTATGCCTGATGGAGGCCAAGTGGAAATTAGCCTGCAAAACGTAAGTGCCCCTGGAAAAAATCTGCCGCCAGTATTGTTTGAAGGCAAGTATATAGAGATTGCTATAAGAGACAGGGGTATCGGAATCCCCACGCAGTATCTTGCGAAAATATTCGACCCATATTTCACTACAAAGGAAAAAGGCAGCGGTCTGGGATTAGCTACGTCATATTCAATAATCAAGAACCATAATGGATTGATAGATGTAAAATCAGAACCAGGTAAAGGCACCACATTCTTCATTTATATTCCGGCAACTGAAATGCTCCGTGAAACAGCTCCTCAATACCATGAGATAAAGAAGGCTGAACCACGAGCCGCGAACATACTGCTTATGGACGATGAAGAGATAGTGCGTAATGTTGCAGGGGCCCTGATAAGAGAGCTTGGGCATAGGGTGGAGTTTGCCGTAAGCGGCGAGGATGCAATTGAAAAAATATATAAAAGCAAAGGATGCCGGCATGCCGTTTGACCTGATAGTCCTTGACCTTACAATAAGGGGCGGAATGGGCGGCGCTGAGACGATAAGAAAGCTTTTGGAGATAGACCCGGACGTGAAAGCTGTTATATCGAGCGGATATTCGGATGATGGAGTTGCAGCGAAATATCTGGAGCAGGGATTCAAGGCATTTCTGAAAAAACCCTACGATGTTGAACAACTCCGTGATGTTCTCGATACTTTTATTGCGTCATCTAATCCTGCTGCCAGCTAAATAGTCTCTTATTTTTTTAACTCTCAAAATGTTTGTCTTTTAAGTGGGATTGTAGTTGTGCTTACGATCAAGCAGTGAAATTTCCAAAAGAAATCTTCAGTGTTGGCCGAATCCTCGCCTGTGTTGACTTCGGTTAAGCGTTAATCCGCAACTTCGCAGCGGATTGACGCTTAACCGAAATGTTGTGCAGCACTGGTTGTCCGAAAATGTTGAGTAGTAGTGTTATGAAACAATTTCAGGAAATCATCATTGTCCCAGTGTCCACTAATACGCAACTTGCAGGGACTCACAGGACTCAAGATTATGGGTTGAAAGAAACGCAGCCACAATATACGTGCTGCCCGGTGGTACCATACGAGCGGCCGAGATCTACTGACCGAGATAAGAGAGAGCGTTAAGCAGCGGAGCACTGGAAATCTTGATCAAACCCCCGAAAGGTTGGTCCAAAGTAAGAATCAGAAAGAGTGAACTTGCGGCTGACAACGCGCAGACGAACAAAACAGTAATTACCGTTCTATTGCGAGGGGTGAATAAGCCGAAGCTGAAAAAGATGATGGTAAGCCAGCAAACCAACAATACGAGGAGCAGCATCGGGAACGAACTCTGCATGACATGCTCAACTTGGAGCCAATGTGTTTCCGTAATTGCAGCAATGATCTGTAGAGCCCGCGACTGCAGACGGCGCTGGTCGTCGTTCCGTGGAGACAGTTGCCGGAGTTTCTCGTCGAGATCTTCAAGTCCCCTTTCTACCTGGCCAGCCTTCTCTAGTGCGGTCGCATTCTTCTTTCCCCCTATCAGTTCGCTCAAGGTATTGACGTAGCGCTTCAGAATATCGCGGGCTTCCTTCGTTTCCGGCCCGTAACGGGCCAGCGTGCGGTCAAGCAGGATGATCTTCGAGCTATTCTGCGTGAGTCCGCTGTTTAGCGTGTCAAAGTTACCCTTTGCCGAGCCGATCAGCAGGCCCAGGACAACAGCGGCCATCGTGGCGATCATGCCGATCCCGAGCTTCATGACATCCTTTGAATCAATGCTCAGATGATGATCGGGCAGATGAGCGCGAAGGAACATGCCGAGCAGTGTACCGCCGAAGATGCTTGCCAAAGCCATCAAGGAAATTGCAGTCGGACTCACGATTTATCTTCCTTTCTTGATAATTGGAACTATTATACAATATGGAATATGACTTAGAAAATCGTTATCCGCATAGTTTTGGGCACTTGGCAACAAGCCCCGCATCATCTTTTCATCTCTGATCGCTTAAGGGTTGCCAGCTTTTCCCGCCGTATGGAATTCCAAGCTTGTTCATACGGTGTCGGAGCGTATTTGGATGAAGCCCCAGGATTTGGGCAGCTCCTCCCGGCCCGTTGATCTTCCCGCCAGCCATCTCCAAGGCTTGCCTTATGTGCTGTACGGTCATCTCGTCCAGTGGGGGCAGATCATCCCGATGCCGGCCTGAGTCCTGAATCGGCGTGCGGGCTACGGAATGCGATACAGGTAAAAGCGTCTCAAAAGAAAGCGCACCTCCCCGGTGCTGGATCAGGGCCCGTTCAACCATGTTTTCCAATTCCCGAACGTTGCCCGGCCAGTCATAAGAGACAAGCCTGTCGATAGCACTATGGCCAAGCACAGGTTTCTCTTTGAGCTTCAGCTCCCTGGTCTTGCGTTCGATGAAGTGATGCACCAGGGCCCGAATATCTTCTTTTCTCTGCCTGAGCGGCGGGATTGTGATGGGAAAGACATTGAGACGGAACCAGAGATCTTCGCGAAATCTCCCGGAGGCAACCATCTCCTCAAGATTTCTGTGCGTAGCCGAAATAATGCGGATGTCCACCGGTATGGAACTTGTCCCTCCAACGCGCTCGATCTCTTTCTTTTGGAGGATATACAGCAGCTTCACCTGAGCCTGAAACGGCAGTTCTCCGATCTCGTCCAAGAAGATAGTACCTTTGTCTGCCCTCTCAAACCGGCCTCTTTTCTGAGCTACCGCTCCGGTGAATGCTCCCTTCTCGTGACCGAAGAGCTCGCTGTCGAGAAGAGTCTCGGGGATTGCGCCGCAGTTCACCTTGATAAAAGGCCCATCCTTGCGGGGTGATGAATAGTGAATCGCATTGGCGATGACCTCTTTTCCTGCACCCGTCTCCCCCAGCAAAAGCACTGGGCTGTCAAGGTGGGCCACCTGTCTGACCATTTCCATCACCGGCCTCAGACCAAAATCCCAACCGATGATCTCGTCCCCCGAGACAGACCTCAGTTCTTTATTGAGATAGCGGTTGTCGTCAGCCAGCATGTCCTTGAGTCGAATAATTTCCTGATGTTCCAGAGCGTTGGACATGGCAATAGCAAAGGGCCCATGGAGCAGTTGGAGCAACCGTGCATGTTCATCCGTATATTGGTTCAGTCCATCGGCATAAAGCGCAAGCATGCCAATCCGATTTCCTTCAAGCTGCAGAATCATGTTCATTAATGAGATATTAGCGTTGACCCCAAGTTGTTCCAGAATCTCCGGGAGTCCTGCCTCCTTGTCGGGATGAATAATTCGGACCCTTCCTTCATTTGTCAAAAAGACCTCCTGTAAATCGGCTGCCCTTCTATCACGGCCTTTTTCGGGCAAAGGCTGGACTTGTTCATTTACATGGTTGAGACCGACTGATGCCACGAATTTCAAAAGATTCAGATCAGGATCCACTATATGCAGGGTCATTCCATTCGCGGGAATGAAAGCTCGTATGTATTCAAAGCAGCGCTTCAGTGCCGTTACAATGTCAAGGCTGCTGCATATGCGCAGGGTCGCCTCTCGAAAAAAAACGTTTTCATCCACGTTCATCGTGTTCTCCTCGTTTTGTCTGTCTTTCTGGGTATGAAGTCCTTTCCTCAAGTCAAATCGCCTTACAATATGTGGAACAATTACTAAATATGGTAACACGCTTTACCATATCCGGTAAATCATAAAATAGAATTTATGTAACGGTTTGATTTTATATGCATTTCTACCTTGGCACGAAACTCGCTTATAAAGAAAACAAACGCAGGATAGATCCAAAGAGGGACTGACATGAAATGGGTTGAGATTATCTCATTACGTTGTGCTACAAACATCGATACACCGTTCGTGAACGAACTTCTCAAGGGGATCAGCGAGTCTGATTC
>Ga0074045_10001176_pt1 | contig 25559 bp, 19 predicted proteins | sample BogForMeECP23OM2_FD_94442 | JGI IMG/M metagenome (GOLD analysis project Ga0074045, IMG submission 94442) | Bog forest soil microbial communities from Calvert Island, British Columbia, Canada - Bog Forest MetaG ECP23OM2 | ecosystem: Environmental > Terrestrial > Soil > Wetlands ... | reverse complement strand
TTGTGCTAACACACATTATATTGGTATCACCAAGGAGAAAAACCGATGAACTTATCTGTAACGGAAATAACAGCGAACCTTCTCGCTGATGCCCTCAAATACTGTGAGCGCGAAGGAATTCATGATACACCTCTTGCAGAACTCAAAGTCGTTCGGAGGGAGAGGACGACCGAGGCTTCACCCGGCATGTACGCTTCGATAGTCTGTCTTGTTCTTCAGGGCGAAAAGAAAGTGTGGAGCGGAAGGAGAGTGTACCGATACGATCCTGAAAACTATTTGGTGAGCTGCGTCGACGTTCCTGCCACGGTGCAGGTTGTGAAGGCATCGCCAAAGCAACCCTTTATCGGCCTCACGCTGGAGCTTCAACCCTCCGTGATCTATGAAATTTTGCAGGAGACGTTCCCGACTGAGATTCACTATGATCAGGCGGAAGGAGGATTTTTTGTAGAGAAGGTGACCGCAGAGCTGGCCGGCGCATTCGCCCGTTTGATGAAAACGCTGGAGAACAAAAACCACTTGAAAGTGCTCGCCCCGTCCATCGTTCGGGAGATTCATTATCTATTGATGAGCTCTCGCTATGGCAGGAAGATGCGGCAGATCGGAATGGTCGGAAGCAAGACACAGCGCATCGGCAAAGTGGTAGAACACCTTCGCAAGGACTTTGCGGCTCCGCTGAGAGTTACCAACCTGGCACGCATGGCAAACATGAGCCCCTCATCTTTTCATCTTCATTTTCGGCAGGTCACGAGCATGAGCCCGCTGCAGTATCAGAAACAGGTGAGGCTCCAGGAGGCACGCCGGTTGCTGAGCGTCGAAACGTCGGATGCAGCGAGCGTAGCGTTTAAGGTGGGCTATGAAAGTCCCTCTCAGTTCAGCCGCGAGTACCGGAGGCTGTTCGGTCAGCCGCCGATGCGCGATATGGATCAGCTTCGGATATTGGCGGACGTACAGGAATAAAATGGGAGGGAATAATTGAGAAGAATAAAACCCGGAATTCCGGTTCTGTGATCGCTCCCGCCATGAGGCGGGACGACCCGTCAGCAAGACCGCCGTTCATCGGAGAGAATGGACATTGCAAATATTTTATGCGCGGTTTGACAAATCAACCTGGCGAAGAACTAGTATGGTTCGCATCGTCGACCGGTATGACTTCCTTCAGTCCCACCGCTTTTTACTGCTTGACATTACATGCAAATAAACGTAGTTTGCCCTGCCAGTTACCCTGATTCAGGATTCGATTTTCTTTTTCTAGATTAGCGGCCACATCATTTCCTTTCTGACCACCCGTCTATCGAAAGACCTTCCCTGACCTCTCTCAGTTTGTTGGTAGTGTGAGCCGTTCCTAATTGGCCAAAATAATTGCCTTACATATCGCTTAGCGTCAAGACGGTATTCCGATTTGAATACTGCTTCTTCTTTAATGTCAATGGGCCCCGGTGAGGGTGCCTGATTGTGGATGACTGCAATGCAACTTTGTCGTCCCAGGCCGGCATTCTTCGGTGGGGTAGGACGCCGGTGAACATCCTTCCGGCGAATGTGATTTCAGAATGGGGTTATGTGATGGGAAATCTTCTCAATAGCGACAATCAGAATCTCTACATTTCGGTCGCATCGTTGCGCCACGGCATTACACGCCGTCTCATCCCGCTGCTTTTATCGCGCTGCTGATCAACACGCTCCCCTCTCTTTCCAGAATTCCAACAGTCGGGTTCCGGCCATTAATGCTTCTGTACGTTTTTCTCCTCTGCATAAGCGCGGCGCTTACGTCTTTCGAATGCACGTTCGGCCTGATATTTCCGCCTTCGTGATCGTCGGAATACTTTTCTTATTGCTCTTCTTTGGCGTTGCGAGTATCGGACTTCTATCGACGAAATTTGTCCTGGGGCCTATGACCGCTCTATACTTGATAGTCCTCGGCTATCGAAAAGCTGCTTACGCAAGCGTGATCGTCGTATTAATTTATCTCGCCACGATAGGGATTTTGTTCATCAACGGGCTCATACAACCATCATCGGACTCGACAGCATATATGCATTCATACACAGCCTGGTTGATGCTGCTTCTTGCCGTTGGAAGCGTTTCGATTGCATTCCTCGTTTCCTTTGAATTGCTGGCCGGCGCCCTGAAGGAGAGTGATGACCGGTTTCAACTCGCGTTCGAAAACGCCAATATGGGAATTTGTCTCACCAGCCTTGACGGGCGTCTTGTCAAAGTGAATGATGCATTTTGCGGAATGTTAGGCTATGATCATGACGACCTCGAACGAATGAATGTCACAGAGATAACACATCCGGAAGACAGGGCTGAAACTCAAAACTTCTTAACGAATGCTGTGAAAGGGGGAAAAGAAAAGATCAACTTGGAGAAACGCTACGTTCACAAGCAAGGGGGCATCGTATGGACAAACGTCTCAAGTTCACTGATAAGCGATGTGCACCATACCCCTCAGTATTTCATTACTCATATTCTCGACATTACCAAACGCAAGCGCGCCGAAGATGAACTGCGCGAAACGGAAGAGAGCCTTCATGTAATGCTAGAGAGTTCCAAAGATGCGATCGGAGTGTCGAAGTCAGGAGTGTACATCTACGCAAACCCATCGTATGCAAAATTATTCGGCTTTGAAAATAATGAAGCGATTGCCGGTACCCCGGCAAGTGAGAGTTTTGCGCCGAGCTACCGTCATCTGATTAGTAACCATGCGGAACAACGGCACGCCCGGGAACCACTCCCCGAGTTTTTTGAATCCCGCGCGGTGAAGGCCAACGGGGCCGAATTCGACGCTGAGGTAAGTCTCTCGTCGTACGCGCTGGATGGCGAGGCGTATTCGCTTGCGATCATCCGCGACATCAGCGAGCGCAAGCACGAAGAGGAAATTTCATCCCGTCTTTCTTCCATCGTGGAATATTCCGAGGACATCATCATCAGCAAGACGCTGGATGGTGTCATCACTAGCTGGAACAGAGGGGCGGAAAGAATCTACGGCTATACCGAGGCCGAAATGATCGGCCGGCCCGTTTCCATGCTGCTTCCGTCTGAAAACGCAGATGATCTTCCGTTTATTCTCGAGAAAATAAACCGGGGAGAACATGTCGAACACTATGAAACACAACGGCGGAAAAAAGACGGAACGAAATTTGACGTCTCGTTGACCATTTCACCCATGCGAAATGCGGATGGACTCATTGTCGGCGCGTCCACCATCGGCAGAGACATCTCCGAACTCAAACAAGCAGTAGAATAGCTCCGAAGGCTCTCGCTGGCTGTAGAACAAAATCCCGCGTCTATCATCATCACCGACAGGCAGGGCAACATAGAGTATACCAATCCCAAGTTTACAGAGGTCTCGGGGTATACGATGGAAGAAGCCCAGGGAAAGAATTCCCGTTTTTTGAAGTCGGGCGAAACTCCCCCCGAGGAGTATAAAAGGATGTGGAATCTGATCGTTTCCGGAAAGGAATGGCGCGGCGAGCTTCGCAATAAAAAGAAGGATGGTGAATTGCATTGGGAGATGATATCTATCTCACCGGTCACAAACGCTAACGGTGTCAATACCAATTTTGTGGCGGTGAAGGAAGACATCACGTCTCGGAAACTCGCAGAAGAAGCTTCGCGGCACGCACAGAAGCTTGAAACGATCGGAACGCTTGCGGGAGGGATCGCTCACGATTTTAACAACCTTCTCAACGCTATTATAGGACAATCTTCTCTTGCCCTTGGGAGACTACCGATGGAGAGTGCGGCTGAGGTCAATATCTTGAAAGCAATAAAGGCGGCGGAGCGGGCAGCAGACCTGACTCGGCAGCTTTTGGCATACTCAGGGAAGGGAAAATTCATTATTGAGGAAATTGATTTCAACCGCATGGTGGAAGAAAACGGCCAACTGCTGAATGTCTCTATCTCAAAATCAGCACAGTTGCAGTATGACCTCGATCCATCACCGCTGTATATTCATGGAGATGTCGGACAGATACAACAGGTGATCATGAACTTGATCATCAATGCCAGCGAAGCAATCGGCGCGTATCCTGGTATCATTACCGTAAGTACCGGCCATATTGAGATCGTTGAAGATGATATGGAATATTCTATGCATAGCACCACCCCGCTCGAACCGGGGAAGTATGCGCTGCTTCAAGTTGCTGACACCGGCCATGGCATGACATCGAAGACACTGTCCCGCATTTTCGACCCGTTCTTTACAACGAAGTTCACCGGACGCGGGCTTGGACTGGCTGCCGTTCTTGGAATAATCCGCGGACACGGAGGGGGCGTGCGAATTGATAGTGAGGTTGGGAAAGGGACAACATTTAGAATAGTTTTTCCATTGAGGGAGGCAGCAATGGCGGCTGACAAAATAGAGTTGAAAGAGAAACGTGTCGTCGATGGAAAAGGGCAAACTGTTCTTGTGATCGACGACGAACCTTCCGTTCTGGAGATGTTACAGGATGTCTTCAGCGATGCGAATTTCAAAGTAATCGAAGCATCTAACCCTGGAGAGGGAATTGATCTTTATCGGCAATACCAGCAAGAGATCGTTTTGATCATTCTGGATTATTCAATGCCGGGAATGGACGGGAAGGCCGCTTTCGAAGAGATCGTGAAGATTAAGAAAGAGGTCAACATCGTGCTTTGTTCCGGCTACACCGAAGAGGAGATGCAGTCGGGTTTCGGGGATATCCGGCCGCAGGCGTTCACTCAAAAACCCTACAGGCCGAGTGATCTCCTGGAAAAAGCCGCGGGTTTACTCTCTGCACAGAGGAACAAAACGTAAACGAGGAGATCACCGGGGAAGAATGTATAAGACACGGGATCGTGCACAAAATCTGTTATCATCGTCATAGAAATTGCCGGGGAGTATTCAACGAACGATCTCCGGACGGTCATTCTCAACTCGTTAATGGATTCTCAGTCTCCTCTCAATTCTTTTCTCTGTGCAACTTTGTGAATCTCGGTGCTACTCTGTGTAATAAAAGTATTCATTCACTGAATGACGCCGAGCAACTCGGAGAGCACGGAGTAGAATCAGCATAAAAGATCCGGAATAACACGAGTACATCATGCTCAGCCAGAAATCATTCGACGCAGCCCTCGAGCGCACGCGCTTTGGAAACGTCGGTTGTTGGAGGCAATAATCAAGGGAAAATCCGACTATAAAGTTGAATTGGTCAGACAGGATAACGGCTGCCAATTCGGTCAATGGTTATATGCCTTGCCGCAGGCGGCAATGGAAACTGAAAAGTTTAAAACCGTCCAGAAGCTCCACGCCGAATTTCACACGGTAGCGTGCGATATTTTAGCCCTCGCGTTAAAAGGAAAAAAGGAAGAAGCATTGGCAGAACTGGACCATCAACGAAGGTATGCACGGATATCGGAGCAACTTGTTCAGGCGATGATTGAATGGAGGGGCAATGCGTGATACGGCCAATCATATGGTGATCTGCAATAGAAGTGTGAATCTAGCGGGATCCAACCGATTTTCGCTGGCCACAACGTAATATTTTCGAGGCCCTCCATTTTCATCGCGAGTTTGCGAGTCCCGAAAAAGAGGGGGCGGTCCATTTTTTCGGAATAAAGAATGTAGGGGTAAAATACGGGATGGACTTAAATAAAAAACTCCCTGATTTTTTCAGGGAGTTTTGGGCTCCGCGAGTAGGGCTCGAACCTACAACCCTGCGGTTACAGTTTATCCAACGTTTTCACGCCGGCCTGGACTATCTCATCATCCCACTGTTGCTGGGAGTCGGGCGCTTCTGAGGCTTATTGGCGAGAATCCTCATCCTCTAGTCTCTGCACGTTTTCCGCTACGATTTTTCTCTTCACGGAACTTCGCTCAGGATTACCATCTTCCGCAAAAGCAGAAATTAGGCTTCCCTGAATTCACCCGATTATTCAATCCCGATTACTCGGAAAGGCTGCAATACCCGCGTGAATTTCTCGATGACAATTTGCGCATATCATTGCACATTTGTCTAACTCCTCTTTCACCTTGATCCAACTTCTTGTGTATCCTTTTGAAGAGATACCGAAGTCTTTTTTATTTTGTTCAAGATGATGGAATTCGAGGGCTTCTGCACATCTTGCATAACCGCAAAGTTCACAACAACCGCCTTTGTATGCAATTGCCTTCGCTCGAAGTTCCTTTCGCCGCTTACTGACTGCGGAAATAAGATACTTTCTCCTGTCGGCATATGTGCGGGAGTCTTTCATCACGCAGAACCTACAGCCGCATGCTCTACCATTGAGCTATCGCGGAATAGAGCGTTGAAATCACATAACACTTGCATAATCTCCCCTTGTGCCGCAATTATTGCAAAATGATATATACGTTCAACTCCAAAAATATATCCAAAACATTGCAAAAAGTCAAGGCACAATTGGCCTTTTAGCGATGAAATTGCAGAATCTTTTCACTCAAATTCGATTTCTTGACACCCCCTCTATTTTTATTTATATTAATAATAGAAAATTGCTGATGAAACCTCTTAGCATGAAAGCGTGTTTAATAGGGGAAGAGCTACAATAATAATTCTGAAGGGAAGTAAATGGAAGGAAATTTCTCCAACCGAGTACAGGATGTCATCCGATTAAGCCGCGAGGAAGCTCTCCGCCTCGGCCACGATTATATCGGCACAGAACATTTATTGCTTGGAATAATCCGTGAAGGAGAGGGCATTGCAGTGAAGATCCTCCGCAACCTCGGATGTGATTTGTACAAGCTGAAAAAAGCGATCGAAGATACTGTGCGGACATCGGGGGGAACGTTGACGATCGGAAACATTCCGCTGACAAAGCAAGCCGAGAAGGTGCTGAAGATAACGTATCTCGAAGCAAAGCTCTATAAATCCGATGTCATCGGGACGGAGCATTTGCTGCTATCGCTCCTGCGCGACGATGATAATATCGCAGCGCAGATCATGCACCAGTTTAACGTTCACTATGATGTTGTGCGGAACGAGCTTGATAATATTATCAGCGGCAAACCATCCGCGCCGCCGCAGGCTCATCAGGCCACAGAAAAGAAACAGGACAAATCGAAAACACCGGTGCTCGATAATTTCGGGCGCGATCTTACGAAATTGGCCGTCGAGGGCAAACTTGACCCGGTCGTAGGACGTGAAAAGGAGATTGAACGGGTGGCGCAAGTACTGAGCCGCCGCAAGAAAAATAATCCCGTGTTGATCGGAGAACCGGGTGTCGGCAAAACCGCCATCGCCGAAGGCCTGGCGAATAGGATTGTACAGAAAAAAGTTTCGCGGGTCCTCCATGACAAGCGTGTGGTAACGCTCGATCTTGCCGCCCTTGTTGCCGGAACGAAGTATCGCGGCCAGTTTGAAGAGCGAATGAAAGCGGTGATGAACGAGCTTGAAAAAGCAAAGGACGTCATTTTATTCATCGACGAGCTTCACACAATCGTCGGTGCTGGGGGCGCATCGGGATCTCTCGACGCATCGAACATGTTCAAGCCGGCTCTGTCGCGCGGGGAACTGCAGTGCATCGGCGCCACGACGCTGGACGAATACCGGCAGTACATCGAAAAGGATGGTGCGCTCGACCGCCGCTTCCAAAAGATTATGGTCGATCCGACGACGGTTGACGAAACGATCCAGATCCTGAAGAACATCAAACATAAATATGAAGAGCATCACGGCGTGCACTATTCCGACGAGGCGATCATCTCTGCCGTCCGCTTGAGCGACCGCTATATTACCGACAGAAATCTCCCCGACAAAGCGATCGACGTAATGGACGAAGCCGGTGCGCGCGTCCATCTTGCGAACATTGTCGTGCCGAAAGAAATTCTCCACCTCGAAGAAGAGATCGAAAAGATCAAGCAGTCGAAAAATCAGGTGGTGAAGAATCAGAATTTCGAAGAAGCCGCACGGCTTCGCGACCTCGAAAAGAAACTCTTGAGCGATTTGGAAATTGCCAAACGAGAATGGGAATTAAAAGCCCAGGATACGGTCTATCAGGTGAACGATGAAAGTGTCTCCGACGTTGTTGCGATGATGACGGGCATTCCGGTCAACAAAATTGCCGAATCTGAATCGGAAAAACTTCTCAAAATGGACACCGTGCTTCGCACGCAGATCATCGGACAAGATGAAGCGCTGACGCAGTTAACGAAAGCAATTCGTCGTACGCGCGCAGGGCTCAAAGATCCGCGGCGACCGATCGGATCGTTCATTTTTCTCGGACCCACCGGCGTCGGCAAAACTGAGATGGCGAAAGCTCTTGCCAGGTATCTCTTCGATTCGGAAGACGCGTTAATTCGCATCGACATGAGTGAGTACATGGAAAAATTTTCTGTGTCGCGGCTTGTCGGAGCGCCCCCCGGATATGTCGGCTACGAAGAAGGGGGGCAGTTGACGGAAAAAGTCCGCCGCAAGCCGTACGCCGTCGTACTCCTCGACGAGATCGAAAAAGCGCATCCCGACGTCTTCAATATTCTCCTCCAGGTGCTTGATGATGGAATCCTGACAGACAGCCTGGGCCGGCGCGTCGATTTCAAGAATACGATCCTGATTATGACGTCGAACATCGGTGCCCGCGACATCAAATCGAGCGGCGGTTTCGGTTTCGGTGATAATTCAGTGCAGGATAAATACAAAGCGATGAAGAACATAATAGAGGAGGCGTTGAAGCGGGTCTTCAACCCCGAATTCCTCAACCGCGTCGACGACACGATCGTCTTTCATTCGCTGGAAAAATCGCACATCATGCAGATCATCGACATTGCGACGAAGGATTTGTTTAAGCGGATGAGTTCGATGAATATTACGATCGAACTCAACAAACCGGCGAAGGAATTTCTTGCCGAAAAGGGATTTGACCCGGCATTCGGAGCACGCCCGCTGCGCCGCGCCCTCCAAAAATATGTGGAAGACCCCGTCTCAGAAGAAATTCTGAAGGGGAAATTCAGCGACGGCAGCAAGATCAAGGTGAAATTCAATAAGAAAACGGAACAGTTGAAATTCGTCGATGCGAACAAGAACCGCAAAAAAGAAGAACCTAAAAAAGAAGAAGAGAAAAAAGCGGACGTAGCATAGTACGCAATACGTTTTGCACAGAAAAAGCCCGTCGAGCTATGCTGGACGGGCTTTTTTGTTCTCGCCTGTCGTTATTTTTTTTGCCGGTAAAATCCGATAAGGTCGGTGTTGGCCGGCGTTCCGCCGAGCTGCCGGATCATCGACGTGATTTGCCCCCGGTGGTATGTGCCATGGTTGACGAGGTGCTGGAGCGCCTGCCACAAGACGTTGCTCACCGGCTCGCCCTTGATGTTTAAGAATGTAAATGTTTTCTGAAGCTGTTCTTCGTTGAGAGAGTGAACGTATGAAAGCATTCCTTTTTCTACCTCTCCCCATTTTGATTTGACGGCGGTATAATTCGGCATGTCGGCTGCCGCCAAGAATTTCGGACTGGCTGTTCCGGTGAGCCGCTGCAGCCAGACATCTTCCGCTGCGCAAATGTGGACAAGCGTCCCGTGGAGGGTTCCGAAGCTTGTTTTCAGATCGTTGTAGAGCGATGCTTCCGACAGCGCATCAACCGCGCCGAGCATTCTTGCTTTCGCCCAATAGTTGAATTCGTAAAGGAGGTGGATGTCGGTGAGGTTCATGATGTGATCCTATAATGTTGTTGATTCTAGAAGCTGATGCTGCGCAAAAAACGGACAAAACGGTTTTTATATTGCTCCTACGGAGCTTCAATTGGACGCCGGTTATTCAAGCTACAAAGATTCCCTCCCTTCGGGACTCAAAATCTATGGCCTATATCAGAATTGCAGAAATTACTCAAGCTCCGATAGGAGCGATATATCTTTAGCAATACGCTAAGTAATATCAATCAAGCCCCGTTAGGGGCGGCATGTACAAAGGTCTTGGCCATTTGCGTAATATCGGGCGGTACATTGTATCTTCCTGCAACAAAAGGGAAGAATAAAAAGCCAGAGCAAATAATCAGAGAGCACAATTGCAAGTTAAGTCTAATGACTCCCTAAAAGCCGTATGTTTGTAAAATCTCTTTGACGTGTTCCGCACTCCGTCAGGAGCGAGATGAGACTATTGTTGTTTCTTTGTCCATCCAATCAAACAAATAATTGGGATCAAAGTTCACTTGAAATTTTTCCGAGAGAGAAAAATACTCACCTTTGAATATTGTTTTTCGATGATGCTCTTCCTGTCGGTCGATATAATTGATAACTTGGTCGAGTTGTGAGTGGGAATACGAGAATGCGCCAAAGCCTTCCTGCCAGTTGAAGCGTCCCCTCGCCCATTTTTTCTCGTTTATGAATCGATAGGAATTTGCTTTGATATCTCTGATAAGATCGGATAGCGCAAAATCGGGTTAGAGGCTCAGAAAGATATGAACGTGGTCACGCACACTGTTGATCCGGAGGAGATTTTGAGCCTTGTTTCTAATGATGCCCGTAATAAATTTGTGGAGCTCTTCCTTGTGCTCGGATCGCAAAAGATTTTGTCTACCTTGGACTGCAAAAATGACCTGAACATAAATTTGAGAATACGTTTTTGCCATAGATCCCCCTATTGTATTTCGCTCCTGACGGAGCTTGTTGGATATTTTTTTCTAATTCTACAACATATTGCCCCTACGGGGCTTCATGTTTGAGTGTTTTTTCCTTTTGACTAGTTTTCGCGATTTCGTTCGTGGGAAGAGGTTTAGAGATGGCGAGCATTTGCTTTAATCGTTCTTTGGAAGATTTGCCTTCAATTTTGCAAGCAGTTTCAAGGCCTCAAGCGGAGACATAGAATCGATGTCAAGCTTGCCAATCGTTGCCCGCAGTTCGTCATCTTTCATTTCAAACATCGTGAGTTGGATTTTTTCCTCGGCGTTGAGGCCGATTTTTCTTCTTCCGCTGCGCAGATGACGGTCATCTTGAAGATGAACGTTATCTTCCTCAAAACCGTGAGGACGCAGCTGAGTATCTTCAAGATTATTGAGGATTTTTTTTGCCCGCTCAGTTAGTTCTTCCGGCAAACCTGCCATCTTCGCAACCTGGATTCCGTATGAATGGTCGGCTGTCCCGGGCGTGACGGTATGCAGGAAAATAACCTTATCGCCGTATTCGCGCACATCCACCTTATAATTTTTGATGCGGGGAAAGAGCTCCGCCAGTTCGTTCAATTCATGGTAATGCGTTGCGAACATTGTCCGGGCCCCGATGTGCTCGTGCAGATACTCTGTCAGCGCCCAGGCGATGCTGATGCCGTCGAACGTGCTCGTGCCCCGGCCGACTTCGTCCAGAAGAATCAGGCTTCGCGATGTGGCGCGGTTGACGATGTTTGCGGCTTCGTGCATCTCCACGAGAAACGTGCTTTCACCGGAAGCGATATTATCGCTTGCGCCCACACGGGTGAAAATATTATCGACCAAACCGATCACTGCTTTTTTCGCGGGGACAAAACTTCCGATCTGCGCAAGGAGGACAATCAGCCCGACCTGCCGGAGGTAGGAGGATTTCCCGCTCATGTTCGGACCCGTGATAATCAGAATTTGATTTTCGGTGGTATCGATCGACACCGAATTCGAAACATACTGTTCCCCCACGGGCAAAAGTATTTCGATAACAGGATGTCGTCCCCCTTTAATACAGAGCTGCGTCGAGTCGTTTACTTCCGGCATCACGTATTGATTCGCTACGGCTACTTGAGCAAGCGACACGAGGCAATCGATCATGGCAATTTGCTGAGCATTCTGCTGGATGGTTCCGGCGTGAGAAGCGACGAGCAGCCGCAGTTCGTTGAAGAGTGTCGTCTCCAACGCGAGAATTTTTTCTTCTGCGTGAAGGATCTTTTCTTCATACTCTTTCAGCTCCGGGGTGATAAACCGCTCGGCATTTGTCATCGTTTGCTTGCGGATGTAATCGGCGGGAACTTTCTCTTTGTGCGTGTGAGTGATCTCGATGTAATAACCGAACACATTGTTGAAGCCGATCTTGAGCGACGAAATCCCCGTTCGCTCCCGCTCTTTTTTCTGCATGTTCGCGACCCACTCTTTTGCGGAATGTGCCAGCGCCGTCAATTCGTCCAGTTCAGCATTGTATCCCTGCCGGATGACGCCTCCGTCGGCAAAATTTATGGGGGGAGCATCGACGATCGCGCCTTCAATAGCATCGGCAACCGGGTCAATTGGCTGGAGGGCTGAGTTAATCTCGGAACAGGGAATCGTCGTTACATCATTGAGAATGGTTTTCAGTACCGGAATGCGGCGCAGGATATATTTCATAGCGACCATATCGCGCGGATTCGCCCTGCCGGTCGCGATCTTTGCGATGAGGCGCTCAATGTCCCCGATTTCAGCAAGTTCGACCGATATCTTCTTCCTGATTGAATCATTTTCGACGAACGTCGCCACTCCACCGGAGCGCCATTGGATTTGCTCCAGGCTTTTCAACGGATGCGAGATCCATTTTTTTAGAAGCCTTCCCCCCATCGGCGTGAGGCATCGGTCAAGCACGGAGAACAGTGTTCCGTCGGATGTCCCGCCGAACGACGAAGTGATCTCGAGGTTGCGCTTTGTCGATGCATCGAGGACGATGACGTCGGAGATGTTGTGGGGGATGATTTTCTGGATATGCGCGAGGTTGGCTTTCTGAGTCTCGTTGAGATAATGCATCACGGAACCCGCCGCCGCGATGCCGACCGTCATTGTATCGATGCCGAACCCTTTCAACGATTGAGTATGAAAGTGGCGGACGAGCGTTTCGTACCCGTAATCGAAATGAAAAACCCAATCGTCGATAATAGTGAAAAGGCCGCTGTAGCATGTCCTTAGAAGATACTGCAACGCATCCTTATCTCTTTTCTGGACAATGATTTCAGACGGAGTAATGGAATTGATTTGCTGTTCAAGAGCGCGGAACGGAATTTCTGCCGTTGCAAACTCGCCGGTGGATATATCGACGTATGAAAACCCGATGGTGTCATCGCCGGTCGCCACGGCAGAAGGAAGAGCGATAGCCGCCAAATAATTATTCTGTTTCTGGTCGAGCACTTTGTCCGAAAACGCAACCCCCGGCGAAACAACCTCGATCACATCGCGCTTGACGATCCCCTTAGCGAATTTTGGGTCTTCGAGCTGCTCGCATATTGCAACACGATGCCCGGCTTTCAACAGTTTGGGCAGATATGTATCGAGTGCGTGGTGGGGGAATCCCGCAAGGGGCGTTTCCCCCGCTGCTCCATTGCCGCGGCGTGTGAGGGTAATGCCGAGGACGCGCGAGGTAATTTTTGCGTCTTCATCGAACGTTTCAAAAAAATCCCCCATGCGAAAGAGAAGTATTGTGCCCGGATACTTCGCTTTTACCTCGGAATATTGCTTCATTAACGGGGTTGACATAATAAAAAGGTAGGAAAAAATCGGCGGGCAATCAAGAACGGACCATTTGTCCTGCTGATGACAATGCATAAATGTGTGTTTTACCGCCAAGAAGCAAAGAATGCCAAGGGTTTTGTTGTCCGCTATACTCAAACTTCTTGGCGGACTTGGCGTCTTCGCGGTTAAAAAAAAGTTTATGTTTCAGAGAGAGTATTTCATTCTGCCTTGTTTCTTCGGGATTATGTCGTTACATTTTGTTGCCAAAATCATCAAACCCGAGCAAAGGAACTATGAATCAGCGGCAATTACATAAGACGATTGAAAGTTTTGACAGCAAAAAATTCGAATCCAGCGAAGAGCTCCTCAAGCACGTGCTCCATCAAATCATACAGAATGACAGGATTGAGATTCAAGGAGGACGGGTCTGGAAGTTGAACACCACGAAATATGCGTACGAACTCATCGGGCAAGTAGGGGCGATGGAAAAAATCAAACCCCACTTTCTCGTCAAAGTAAATGAGTACCGCATGTTCAAAACGCTGCCGAAACATCGCACCATTGTGGCCAAAGAAACAAATGCCTACCTCCGTAGCAAGGGGATTTTTAAATATTCGGCGACGGGTGTTGGGGAGTTAGTGAAGGGACGAGGTGGCGAGCTTTACCGGTACGTGATGTCGTTCAACACCGACCTGACGCACGACCAGATTGCGCCGACGCTCAACATTATCGGCATCGCTGTTACGTCGATGCTGAAAAGCAGGCATATCGAGCGGAAGAGCGCGCAAATCGAGAAAGATTTGGACAAGGCACGCGAGATTCAACGGAGCATTCTTCCCGAGCACGAGCTGCGATTTCATAATTATGAAATGTTCGGTATCTCGGTTGCCGACAGGGTCGTCGGCGGAGATTTTTTTGATTACATCGTAAGCGATGACAATGATCGTGTCAGCATTGTCATCGGCGACGCTGCAAGCAAAGGGATTTCTGCCGCCGTTCAGGCGCTCTACGTTTCCGGCGCCCTCCGCATGGGCGCGTCGTATCAAACAAAAATTACCGCACTCATCCGTAACATTAATACACTCGTTCACAGGGCATTCAGCGACGACAGGTTCCTTACACTTTTTTACGCCGAGCTCATCAACGATAAACACGGCTTGTGCGTTTATGTTAACGCGGGACATCCTAACCCTATTCTCTATCGTGCGAAAACGAATACAACAGAGGCGCTCGAGTCGACGGGAAATGTCATCGGGCCGTTCCCCGACCAGGCTTTTCGGAGCGAAGGGATTATGATCGCTAAGGGGGATGTTCTTTTGCTGTTTACAGACGGAGTGACGGAGACAATGGATGCCGGCGGGAATCAATATTCGGAAAAACGTTTGACTGACAAGTTGTTGGAATTCAAACAAGAAAACGCAAAAGACATTGCACGATTACTCCTGGAAGATGTCCAGAAGTTCAGTTCGAAGGGGAAATATTCCGACGATAGGACAATTGTTGTTGTCAAAAGAGTAAAGTAGTGTGGGGCTGCCGGAAGGAGTTATAAGTTGAGACATCTGAAAAATTGGTATTCAAATGTCATTCTGATCCCGCCGCAAAACGGCGGGAGAAGAATCTATTCGTTCAATTTGAGAAGAAAAACTAGATTCTTCGTCTCCCGACGAAATGCGTCGGGATCCTCAGAACGACATTACTTAGGAATTTTTCAGATGTCTCAAGTTGTAAGTTTTAAGTCAAATGTTGAAGAAAATAAACGACCAAATTTGATTAATAACCACCGCGTTACAATAATGATCGAATAACTTATAACTAAAAACGTACGACGTACAACCTACAACACTTTACGCCACCCTCCGCAAAAATAACCTCCAAGGTCGATACCGTCCACGGCGACGTTCGTGTGGACAATTACTTCTGGTTGCGGGAAAAGACAGACCCGGAAGTCATCTCCTACCTGGAATCGGAGAACGCCTACACCGAATCGGTGATGAAGCCGACAGAAGAGTTCCAGGCGGTGCTTTACAAGGAAATCCTCGGCCATATCAAACAAACCGACCTCAGTGTGCCGTACAAATATGGTGAATATTGGTACTACACAAAGACAGAAGAAGGAAAACAATATCCACTGTATTGCCGCAAGCGTGGCTCGATGGCAGGAGAGGAACAGATTACGCTCGATCTCAACGAGCTTTCCATAGGACATCAATTCCTCGGTCTTGGGTTGTACAAAATCAGCGACGATGGAAACCTTTTGCTCTACTCCCTCGACACGACGGGGTTCCGCGAATACCGGGGTTATATAAAGAATTTTCAAACGGGGGAAGTTTTGCCGGACGCACTCGGGCAGGTAAATTCCGCCGAATGGGCGTCCGATAACAAAACGGTTTTCTTTATAAAGGAAGATTATGCGAAGCGCCCGTACAGATTGCACAAGCACGTGGTTGGGACTCCAGGCGATGACATGGTGTACGAAGAAAAGGACGAGCTGTACAGGGTTTGGGTAAACCGATCGAGCGACCGCAAATTTATTTTTCTTTATTCTGAAAGTTCGATCACCAGTGAAGTACGGTATCTCCCGAGCGACAAGGCTTCGGCTGAGTGTACAATGCTGCTGGCAAGAGAAGAGGGGCACGAATATTCCGTCGATCACCGCGAAGGGCTCTTCTATATCCGCACGAATAAAGAGGCTAAGAATTTCCGGCTTGTCACGGTGCCCGTTGAGGACCTGTCGCCCCGCAATTGGAAGGAGTTTCTTCCGCACAGGGCCGATGTAAAGTTGGAAGATGTGGCTTTGTTTAAAGACCATGCTGTCTTCAATGAACGAAAAAACGCGCTGAATACGCTGCGTGTGCTTGATTTCCGCACGGAAAAAATTCAAGAAATTCTTTTTCCCGAGCCTGTCTACTCGGCCTTCCCGAGCGCTAATCCAGAATTCAACACGGCGAAATTCCGGTACAGCTATCAATCGTTCATTACGCCAAGCTCGGTGTTCGAATACGATATGGAATCGGGAGAGATCGTGCTGTTGAAACAGACAGAAGTGGTAGGCGGGTACGACCCGGCACAATTTGTGTCGGAGCGTGTCAGGGCAAAGGCTTCCGACGGAACAGAGATTCCGGTTTCGCTTATCTATAAAAGAGGGATGAAAAGGGACGGCTCGAGTCCGCTATTATTGTACGGCTACGGTTCATACGGTATTTCGATCCCTGTGGATTTTTCCATTCCGCGTTTGAGCCTGCTTGAACGGGGTGTTGTGTATGCGTTAGCTCATATCCGCGGCGGGGGCGATATGGGAGAACAATGGCGGGATGATGGAAAGATGCTGAAGAAGAAAAATACGTTCACCGATTTCATCGCATGCGCTGAGTATCTCGTCCGACAAGGATATACGTCGAACGACCGGCTCGCAATCGAGGGGGGAAGCGCCGGCGGTTTGCTCATCGGAGCTGTGCTGAATATGCGTCCTGATTTATGTAAAGCCGCTCATCTTGCAGTACCGTTTGTGGATGTCGTGAACACAATGCTCGACACGACATTGCCCCTGACAGTGGGTGAGTACCTTGAATGGGGAAATCCGAATATCAAGGCCGAGTACGACTACATGAAAACGTACTGCCCGTACACAAACATCGAGGCAAAAGCGTATCCCGATATTCTCATCACCGCATCGCTCAACGACAGCCAGGTAATGTACTGGGAGCCGGCGAAGTACACGGCAAAGATGCGTGCGATGAAGAAGGATACAAACCTTTTGCTGTTGAAAATGAATATGGGGGCCGGGCATGGGGGTGCTTCAGGGAGGTACGACGCATATAAAGAGCAGGCATTTGTGTATGCGTTTTTGTTGAAGGAATTCGGGATAACGAAGTGAATTCCTCAGTATCGACCGGCCGAATCGTTTGATTCTGTAATCGAGAATTTCTATATTCACGCATCAAAATTTCAAAGACGATCCTACCCACAGACCATCACGGAGGTTCTATGAAATATACAGTACTTAGTCTGATTGCATTGTTCTGTTTTGCGGCATTTTCAATCAACGCTGATGCGCAGCTGAAAAAGCGCATCGCGGTTTCGCGTTTCGACGATCGCTCCGGAAGCGGGTACAATCATGTCGGCGTCGGCGTCGCAGATATGTTGACAACAGCGCTGGTGAAATCGGGAAAATTTGTCGTGATCGAACGGGCGGAATTCGATAAGGTGCTGGAGGAGCAAAAACTCGGACAGTCCGGCGTTGTAACCCCGGAGTCCGCACCAAAAGTCGGCAAAGCCCTTGGCGTTGAACTGCTCGTCATCGGGAGCGTCAGCGAGTTCGGGACAAAACAAAGTACGGTTTCCGGCGGCGTCTCTCTTTTTGGCGGTGGAATCACAAAGAAGACTGCACGCGCAGCGGTCGATATCCGCCTCGTGAACACGACGACGGGAGAAGTCGTCGCGGCAGAAAAAGAAGAGGGTTCTGAATCAACTACCGGCCTCAGTGTGCGGTATGAGGATATAGATTTTAGCGATGTCAGCAACTGGGACAACACCGATATCGGCAAAGCATGTCGTGAAGCGGTCGACGGATGTGCGAAGCTCATCGCCGATAATATGGAGAAGGTGCCATGGTCCGGGAAGGTCCTGAAAGTCAATGCCGACGGGACACTGCTCATGAAGCCGGGATCTGAAGGTAACGTATCGATTGGGGATGAGTTCAATATTTTCCGCGAAGGAGAAGAATTGAAAGATCCGGACACGGGCGCCTCGCTCGGCTCTGAAGAAACAAAGGTTGGCTCCATCAAGGTTATTGAAGATGCGTTGAAAGGGAAAGCGAGCAAGGCGAAGATCACCGATGGCCAGGATATTAAGGTCGGCGATATTGTGAGGCAGAAGAAGTAAATATCAATCAACAATTAACAATGAACAATTAACAGCGGGTACGATTCAAATTTTTTCATTATCCACAGAAAAGTTTAAACGATCATAGCGAGATAATTTGTAAAGTAATGCATGAATACTTTTGAATGGACGCCCGAGCTGCGCTTTCTTGTTGCGCTCGCTCTCGGGTTCCTTGTAGGGCTGGAGCGCGAGAGTACGAAAATCGAAGAACAGAAAATGGTGTTCGGCGGCGTACGCACGCATCCGATCATCAGCCTGCTCGGTTTCGGCTGTGCCTGGTTCTACAAGGTTGGCGCGGTGCTTATGCTGCCGGTCGGCTTGTTGTCCATCGCAGCACTGACGTCGATTGCGTACATTGCGAAAATTAAGATCGGGCGTTTTGGATCGACAAGTGAAATTTCCGCGCTTCTGACGTTCGTAACGGGCGCGCTCGCGCTCCTCGTCGACGTGTGGATCGCGATGGCGATCGGCGTCGTCAACACCATTCTGCTTTCCGAAAAAGCTGCCCTCGAATCGTATGTTGAACGGCTCAACAAGGTCGAATTTCTTGCTACGATAAAATTCCTTCTTGTCACCGTCATTATTCTTCCTGTTCTTCCAAACCAGGAATACACTTCTTTTAGTCTCAACCCCACAAAGATTTGGGAAATTGTTATCCTTGTTTCTTCCATCGGGTTTGTCGGGTACTTCCTTTCTAAAAAATTCGGACAGAAGGTCGGCATGTGGCTTTCGGGCGCGCTGGGGGGTGTCGTCTCAAGTACCGCCCTGACGATGGCAGTAGGAAGAATTGCGCAAAAAAATCCCCAGAGTGCAATGGAAGCACTTCAGGCGTCAGTCCTTGCAGGGAGCGTCATGAATCTCCGGATTTTGATTTTAATCTGGCTTATCAATGACAGTATTATTCCCGTGTTGGCCTGGCGGCTGGTACTCCTTTTTTTGATCGGTGTTGCCTTGTCAGTTCGAATTATGTGGCGGAGTCCGTCCGCTAATCAGGATTCGGTTCCGACGCTGCAGAACCCATTTGAAATCCGTCCGGCAATGGCGTTTGCCGCATTGTTCGTAATTCTTTCTGTAGCCACCGGTCTCGTCCAAAAAAGTTTTGGAGACACGGGCGTTCTCGGACTTTCGACGATTGTCGGCGTAACCGACGTTGGCCCGTTCATCCTTTCGCTCGTCCGCGGGTCGGATGCTTTGTCGAAAATAGTAGTCCCGGCAATTATCATTGCGATGTTAAGCAACACGGTCGCCAGAGGAATCTACTTTGCCGCACTCTCGCCGACAACCAGGAAAGAAACGGCGATAACGTACTCCGTATGGGCGCTGCTTCACCTGCCGTTTGTCTTTATTCGCTAGCAAGGTTTTCACTGTGATTACTCACCTGTTATCGTTCCGCCTTTCATGAAAAAAATCAATTTTGTTATTTTCTTTTCGATCGCTCTTTCGGTCTACGCGCTCATCAATTACTATATCTTTATTAGAGAATGGGAGGCCGGCGGATTTCAATCCACATGGAGAACGGTCTATGTTGGGGCGTTTCTCCTTTTGTCGCTCTCGTTCATTGCCGGAAGGATGCTGGAGCGAGTTACGCTTTCCTGGTTGAGCAGTACCTTAGTTTTGCTCGGATCATTCTGGCTTGCAGCAATGGTCTATTTCTTACTCTTCGCGTTTGCGATCGATATCATACGGCTTTTGAATTTTATCGTTCCATTTTTTCCGTCATTCCTCACCGTCAATCCAGAGAAAACTAAGGAAACAACCTCATTTGTCGTTATCGTAGTGGTCATGTTCATTGTGCTTGGAGGATACATTAATGCCCGTACGCCGCGCATCAAAACACTCGTGTTGACGATTCCCAAAAATGGGCGCGGAATGAAATCGCTGAATATTGCAGTCGCTTCCGATATCCATCTCGGTACGATCGTTTGCAAGTCAAAGCTCGAACGAATAGTCGAGCGCATCAACGCACTCAAACCCGACCTTGTCCTGCTCCCCGGCGACGTTGTCGACGAAGACATCGGCCCCGTAATCAGAAACAACCTTGGCGAGACGTTGCGCAAGATCCGATCTAAATACGGAGTTGTTGCCATCACGGGCAACCACGAATACATCGGCGGGGTTGAACCGGCATGCCGGTATCTTGTTGAACACGGCATCACAATGCTGCGAGACGCCTGGGTGAAAATCGGCGACGGCGTGTATGTCGTGGGAAGGGAAGACATCAGCATTCGCGGGTTTGCCGGAAAGACGCGGAAACCACTGCCGGAATTAATGGCGGAAGTGGACAAGAGTTACCCCATCATCCTAATGGATCACCAGCCGTTCCGTCTCGAGGAAGCAGAGACAAACGGAGCAGACCTGCAGCTCTCAGGCCATACTCATCACGGGCAATTATGGCCGTTCAATTTCATTACAAAAAAAGTCTATGAGCTGAGTTGGGGCTATAAGAAAAGAGGGAATACTCACTATTACGTTTCATGCGGGGTCGGAACATGGGGCCCCCCATTCGCACCGGAAACAGGCCGGAGATAGTGAATATAAAATTGCAATTTGAATGACGAATTAGAAGGGGCGCGACGCGATTTTATGTATCGTTACGTCAGATATTTCTATTTGGTTTTTTGGTGGTCTTGACTTTCTCACCTCTTTATCTCAACTTGTTCTAAGTTTTTCCCGCCGTTAAAACGCCTTTTAATCGATTTTGAAAACGTCTGGACTCGGGCATTGCAATCGGTTGAATGCCCGATTCTCTATTTGAATGAAGGAGAAGGTCTATGAGGGAAAGTTCATCCACGCTCAGCCCAACAACTCGCGTTGATTCATCATCGGTGATTATTTCGGCAGCGAAACCGCGGTTGGACTCAATCGATTTTCTCCGTGGAGTGGTCATGGTGGTGATGGCGCTCGACCATACGCGCGATTTTTTTTCATCGTACCGGTTCGACCCGCTCGACCTGACGCAGACCCATGCACTACTTTTCATGACCCGCTGGATTACTCACTACTGCGCTCCGGTTTTTGTTTTTCTTGCGGGAACGGGGGCATTTCTTTCAGGATCGCGCGGTAAAACGAAGCCCGAGCTTGCACAATTTCTATTGACGAGAGGATTGTGGCTTGTTGTTCTGGAATTTACGGTGATCCGTTTCGGCTGGTTGTTCAATTTTGATTACTCGTTGTTATTCGGACAAGTGATCTGGGCGATCGGTGTGTCGATGATTGCGCTTGCCGGATTGATTTTTCTTTCCACGCGTACTGTTATGATTATTGGCCTTGCGATGATCGTTCTTCATAACTTGTTCGACAGCATCACACCGTCGCAGATGGGAATTTTCGGATGGCCATGGCAAATTATTCACAGCGGCGGGATCATTATTTTTTCCCCGAACTACGTTTACATTGCATTGTATCCTCTTATTCCATGGATTGGAGTGATGGCAACAGGATACGGTTTCGGCACGTTGTTATTGAAGGATGATCGTGTCCGTAGAACGGTGCTTTTAAGGCTTGGTCTGGGGATGATCCTCGCATTTATTGTTCTTCGGGCAGCGAACATCTATGGCGATCCCCAACCCTGGTCGGTGCAAAAAAATTTCCTCTTTACTGTTTTTTCGTTTATCAAATGTGAAAAGTACCCTCCATCTTTTCTTTACCTGCTTATGACGCTCGGTCCCGCAATCGCCCTTCTTCCGGCGTTGGAAAAGATAAGAGGATGGTTTGGAAAATTCTTTATTACATTCGGCCGCGTTCCGATGTTCTATTACATTCTTCATATCTATCTCATCCATGCCTTGGCAATCGTCGCGGCATATTTCACCATCCATAATGTTGGTTTTCTGCTTTCGAATAACCCTCCAGGCACGTGGTCGATTCCTTTCGGGTTCAGACTTGGAGTCGTGTATGTCGTTTGGTTCGTCGTTGTGATGAGCCTGTATCCTGTGTGCCGATGGTTCGCCGGAGTGAAACAGCGGCGAAGGGACGTCTGGTTGAGGTATTTGTAGAAAATCGCAATCGTTTTTTGCCGGCATTGTTATTCGTTCGGTTGGTGTTGTGAAATTGGGGAATTTTCATTCCGTTTTGATTCTTTTAACCGTCGCCTTACTTCTTTCCCTTGCCTTCATTTGAATAAGGCGTGTAAAAATCGTATTATAATCATTATCCAAAAAAGCATCGTTCTCTCTTCTACAAACACATTTATGAAGGAACCACTTAATGAAATACGCTAAATTGATCGGAGTGCTTGGGCTTAGCATCATATTGCCCGCATGCCAGAGCACGCAGCATAAAACGGAATTGAAAACATTGCAGGATAGCGTCAGCTACAGCATTGGTATGGACATAGGAAGAAATTTAAAGGGGCAAATGATCGACGTCAACCCCGATGCGCTCGCGCAAGCGCTCAAAGACATGACCGGCGACGGCAAACCGATGTTGACTGACGTCCAGGCGCGATCTGTCATGATGGCATTTCAAACGCAGATGATGGCGACACATGCCGAGAAAATGAAATCAGCAGGCGAAAAAAATAAGAAAGACGGAGAAGTCTTTCTTGCTGAGAATAAGAAGAAGGACGGGGTTATAACGCTGCCGAGTGGACTGCAATATAAAGTATTGACGATGGGGAACGGCAAGAAACCGACTGCGAACGACAAAGTTTCACTGAATTATCGCGGTACGTTGATTGACGGAACGGAGTTCGATAATTCTTATAAGCGGGGCGAGCCTGTTGTGTTCCCAGTCGGCGGCGTCATTAAAGGTTTGTCCGAAGCGCTGCAGTTGATGCCGGTTGGGTCGAAATGGCAGATTGTCATCCCCGCCGACATCGCATACGGCGAGCAAGGTGCAGGGGGGCAAATCGCACCCAATGCCGTGCTGATATTTGAAATAGAGCTGCTGGGGATTAAGTAACAAGCGTTTGACCGACAAGGCGCGGAGAAGGAAAATAAATCTTCAATACTTCTCCGCGTTTTTGTGATCGAACTTGCACCGTCAATGCCGAAAGAGCAAAGCACGTATCAGCGAATCTGGGAAACGGTGAGACAGATTCCCAAAGGCAAAGTTGCATCGTACGCCGACGTAGCCAGCCTGACCGGATTTCCCGGACAACAGCGTCTCGTAGGATACGCATTGCACAATCTTCCGCACAACTCGGGCGTTCCATGGCAGCGGGTCATCAACGCTCAAGGAAAAATTTCCTTTCCCCTAAAAACCGCCAGATACAGAAAACAAAAAATGCTCTTGGAAAAAGAAGGAGTAGTTTTTGAGAAGGGGAAAGTCGACATGGAAAAATTTGGTGTGCTGCCGTGGCTTGAGAGGATGTCATAATGAAGCGTAACAGTACCCCAGAGTCGATTGGGGTTCTTCTTCAAATTATCGATGAGTCGTACGAAAAACGGGCATGGCATGGAACGAATCTCCGCGGCTCGATCAAAGGATTAACCTTCGAGCAGGCTGCCTGGAGGCCATCCCCCGTTCGCCACAATATTTGGGAAATTGTCGTTCACTGCGCATACTGGAAATACATTGCGCGGCGAAGGCTGTTAGACGGGAAAAAAGGTTCGTTTCCGTTACAAGGGAGCAACTGGTTCAAGCGCCCGATGATTCCAAACGAAAAAGCATGGCGCGCAGATATTGCATTTCTCGACGAAACCCACCGGTCGATGCGCAATGCAATTGCGGGATTGACTTCTTCCGACCTCAAGAAAAATCCACCCGGCAGCACATGGACAACCCTGCAAACCATTTCCGGTATAGCCTCTCACGATTTGTATCATGCCGGACAGATTCAACTTCTTAAACGCCTTCAAAAAGAAAAATTTAACCATATGAAAAATTGTCTCTCGCCAAGACGCAGAGTCCAGGAAATTCTGTTTTAGAATCAAAGTGCGGCAGGATGATGAAAAAGTCCACACAGCTTACCACGAAGACACAACGACACTAAGAAATTAAAGTAAAAAACTATTGTCATCAATATCATCAACTGTTGAGATGGCGATTTGCTTAAAATTATTTCGTGCCTTCGCGGCTTCGTGGCTCATAAAAGTGTTTTTCAGCAACCTACTATTTGGATTATTCAGGACTCTCAAATTGTAAATTCAAATCCCGATTGTGAAAGGAAAATTCATGAAGACTATTTTTGCAGTTACCGTGGCTGCAGTCATGTTCTTTCTCCCTCTTATCAGCCAGGAACAATCAATCCTCCTCGATAACAAAACACGCGATCTTTTGCACGAATCTCTCAGCGGCGAGCTTGCGAAGGAACACGTGTATCAAATCACGCGGTATCATCGCATTCAAGGTTCACGGCAATACAGGGATGCAGCCAACTATGTTCTTGGAAAGCTTCGCAGTTATGGTTTCTCCGAGAAAGATGCGTACATCGAGACATTTAAATCGGACGGAAAAGTTTCATACCAAACCTGGCAATCGCCTTCGGGCTGGGATATTTCCTGGGCAGAGCTTCGCATGGTTGAGCCGTACGATGAACGGATTGTCGGCTATCCGGAAATCGCCATGAGTGTGATGACGTATTCTAATCCCGGCGAAGCCACTGCCGAGCTTGTGTGGGTTGGCAGCGGCGAGAAAGATGAAGATTATATGGGGAAAAATGTGAAGGGGAAGATTGTCCTGGCAACGGGGTACGGCGGCACCGTTCACCGCCTTGCGGTTTTGAAATACGGCGCCAAAGCCGTTGTCTGTTTTCTCGACGATGACCGGGCAAAGGAACATCCCGATATGCTTCAATACACCGGCATGTGGCCCAGGACCGATGAACTGAGCCGGGTAACGTTCGGATTCAACCTTACCAGCAGACAGGGAACAAAGCTCCGCGATATGCTCCTTTCCGGAAAGAAAGTTGTAGTGCACGGGCAGGTGAAAGGAATCGGGCTCGAGCCGTATTTCATGGATGTCGTTGTCGCGCACATCCGCGGCACCGAGCGCCCCGACGAAGAGCTTGTCTTCAGCGCGCACCTCGACCATCCGAAAGAATCGGCCAACGATAACGCGAGCGGCTCGGGCGCTATCCTTGACATTGCCCGCACGCTGAAGGAATTGACCGAGAGCGGGCGATTGCCGAAGCCGAAACGTTCGTTCCGGTTTTTGTGGGTTCCGGAATGGAACGGAACGATGCCGTACATCGACCGACATCCGGAGCTAGTCGGCCCGGCGCTCGGCGGAAAATTTCTTGCCAATATCAACATGGATATGGTCGGCGAAAACCTCGACCTCCTCCACTCTAAAATGGGAATTACCAGATCGCCGGACTCAAATCCCTCCGCGCTCAACGATGTCGTGGAGAATATGGCGCAAATGGTGGACGGCATGGACATCCGAACTCCGCGAGGAAGCTT
>Ga0074045_10001175_pt1 | contig 25591 bp, 26 predicted proteins | sample BogForMeECP23OM2_FD_94442 | JGI IMG/M metagenome (GOLD analysis project Ga0074045, IMG submission 94442) | Bog forest soil microbial communities from Calvert Island, British Columbia, Canada - Bog Forest MetaG ECP23OM2 | ecosystem: Environmental > Terrestrial > Soil > Wetlands ... | reverse complement strand
GTCTGAAAAGGAAAGAATGTAGAAACTACTGTAGAGTACCTACCGCGTCCCCGCCCAGGCAGGCGGCGGCGCGAATCGGCAAAGTCGGCAATACTGCGGGTATTTTATGCCGGCACTGACAAACTGGACGGAAAGCAGTACCTAGTCACGCCGGTGGAAGACACGGTCTACTCCTGGACGCTGCCGGCGCAGCGACTAGCCGGCCGTACGTTTGGGGGTAATTGATCGGGAGCCGCAGGAGTCGTACGCGAGCGCGTGGCTGCCACTCTCTCCAAGCGCAAAGATCGGCCTGAGCGAACGTGCCAGTCCTCAGACCTATTGAATATAGAACGTCACGCCCGCGCTGCTCCGGTCAAAGACATGTTCGCCATATGAAGGCGCCACGTCAGGTGTATTCACCCGAGCAGCAACCTTATACGCGCCAGGGGGTATTTCGATGGAGAGCGAAGCGCCCGGAGCTATGTCCACCCTTCGCTCGGTTGGTCCACTGAAAAGAACGGTCAGGGTGTAGGCGGTGTCGTTCTTGACGGCGAATGCACCCGTTCCGCTCTGAGCCGCTGCGGATGAAACTCCTCCGATTGGCTGAATCGGCGGAAATGGTACATGCTCGCTACTCCTGATTTTCTCGATCTCGGCACTGATAGAACCGTCTGCAGCTACAGACGATGCGTTACTAGCCACACTAGGCCGTTCTCCGGGATGCGATGTCTTCAACGCAGGAAACAACTGCTCTGCCCTAGGAAGGGCGGAGGAAGGCTCTCCGGGCCGTATTGCAACGAACCAAATGCCAACTCTTGCTTCGTCAATCTTAGTGACGAATGATCGCCATGTCGGCTTAGAAGGATCAGCTAAGAAGACTTGATTGATACTTGCTCCTTCGTCAGGCTGATACGAAAGCTTGAGCACCGATTGCATCGCCTTTACCACGCCCTCATAGCCGTTGCACATAGCGCGAAACGTGCACGCGAACGTCCACAGAGCGGCTGAGCCCGGAGCAGTTGATGGTACCTTAATCAGGCTGCACTTCTCGGAATGCGGCAGTTTGAAACTAGTCTTCCATTGACGATTATCGGAAGCAGCGGACAAGTCAAAGTCCCCGCGGATGCTTCCGAAAGGATCAGGCTCCTCGGCTGCATGCAGAACTGCAAGAACGGCCTCGCGGAAATCGGTTGTAGGGTCCGCAGTAATACTGTCGCATTGCCTCTCGAAAACCATTTTCTGATTCGATTCGAAATCGCTAGATAAGGGGACGTGAAAGCTGCTGTGCTGAGTGTCGGTCAAGACGTTACCATCGGGAGACAAGACCCATATGTCAGTCGAGCGTGAAATTATGGTATGTTTGGAGTCGTAGACGTAGCTTTTAATCACCAGCGTGTCTCCCGCGAATTCGAGGGATTGACCGGTGTCCTGACCGAACATTCGCAATCTGGTTTCGGTGCCGTCAGTCTTAAGGGAGATTGTGTCGGGCGCGTCCGCGAGCATCTTCTTCACCCGGCTGGGCAAACGTTGTTGTTGCGTGTCGTTAACGGCGGAGAGTATGGTCTTCAACGTGATGGTGTTGCCAGTCTGTTCGATAACCATGGTACGGCTGGGCGGCGTCTCTTTTAGCTGCACGCCGAAGTCACTCTTCGAGACGTTCAGTATCCAGGTCCCACTGAAATCCGGCTTGTCCTCAGCAGAAGCGCACAGGGCCAGCGGGAGCACACATACGGCTATGCGAGTCCAAAATGCTCCACCCATCATACGAATAATCTCCTTGTTACTGAATATAGAACGTCACGCCCGCGCTGGTCCGATCAAAGACATGTTCGCCATACGACGGGGAGACGTCGAGAGTATTGACCCGAGCGGCCACCTTATACGACCCCGGCAGCAGTTCGATCGAGCTCGAACCCCCCGGAACTACCTCAACCCGCCGCTCGGTCGGTCCGCTAAACAAAACGGTCAGCGTGTAAGACGTGTCATTCCTGACAGCGAAAGCACCCATTCCATTTGCGGACGCCGACGATGAAGCTCCCCCAATTGGTTGTATCGGCGGAAATGGAACATGTTCGCCGCTCCTGATCTTTTCGATTTCCTCGCTGATTGAGCCCCCTGATGTTTGCGAGCTTGGCGAAGGTGCTCTCGTTGAACCTGGCTCAGAAGGCAGAAGACCTTCTGGCATAGAGGCTGCCAATTGTAGGGGCACGATCGTCAGCATAACCAGAGACGAATCGCTGTTCTTGGTGACAACCACTTTCCACGCCGGCTTTGAAGGATCACTAAACAAGACCTGATTCACATTGCCCGCGGTCTCATCGGGTCGGTACTCCAAATTGAGTGCCGTCTGGACGAGTTTGACTACACGTTCATACGTATCAGTGGATGACCGGAAGATGCAGGAGTAGGTCCACAATGGGGGCGCCGTGGAACCGGGATGCAGGGTCCTGATCAGGAAACATCGATCAGCATCGGGCAGCTGGACGCGAGTCTTCCAGGACCCGGTCGCGCTTGCCAAGTCGAAGTCGCCGCGAATGCTTACGAACGGCTCAGCCTCTTCGGAAGCGCGCCAAACGGCTAGCACTTTACTGCGAAACTGAGCGTCGCGGCCCTGTGAGCACGGTACTTTGAGTAACTCTTGAAAAACGGACACCACTTTTCCATCTGGAGAGCGATCTTCATTTTGGCTCCCGAGCACAGGGTCATAGGTGCCGCCCTCAAAGACGCTGAAGCTTTCGCCGCCCCGCTGCACGTCAAGATAGTACCCACCTTGATGCTTTACCATTTGCGTGCTCCCAAGGAACTCCTCGCAAGACATCGTGAAGTTGTGAGCAGGCGAATGCGGCTCTGTGTATTTCATCGAGAGGCCGTCACCAGAAAACGAGCCGAACTTCTGCCAGTTGAGAGAGAACATCTCATGTGGGTGCCAATGGTGCGCCAGCAAGCCTGGACCGGCGTCCATAACAACCTCAGCAACAATAACGTGCACTATGGCGTTCCTATTCTTCTTTCCGAACGGCTGTCCATAAACCAGCAGGCGATCTCCCAAAGCGATATCATTCAGCTTTATCGGCTCGGCGTTTCCCAGGTCCTTTGCGGTCTGCGTCGGGTCGATTAGATCGGATGGGACCTTCCAGCAGCGAGTCGTTGGCTTGAAGATGATCACTTGAGGTATTCCAAATTCATGGATGGCGATCATTCCATTGACGTCGGTGCCCGCATCCGGGGGCAACGCCTTAGCTAACTCTTGGCGGTCAATGACGATCTTTGTAACGCTTCCGCCTATGTCGTCCGCCCAAGCCGGGAGTCCTGTAAGCATCGCAACGGCCAAGCACAGAGGCCGCAACCTGAGTAATGCGCGCCGCACTGTAGAACCTCTTTCGATAATTTCCAGCCAAACCTCAGCACCAATTCGAATTGTATGCTTCATTACCACCGGAAGCAACATACAAACAGGCTTAGACGAACAGGTGCCGGTTTCCCGCGCCAGTATTTGAGGGGATAGTCCTCTGTGCTCCGACGCTTTCTTCGCAGCCGGCCCCGCGTTGTCGCTGAACAGATACTGAGCAGCAGGCTACGGGATGGTCGGGCTGCTCTTCCCTGGCGCCTTATGCCAATGACCTGCACAGCAGAGACAGATTCCCTACCGGATATAGAATGTCACGCCTGAACTGCTTCGGTCAAAGACATGTTCGCCATACGAGGGGGAGACGTCAGGCGCGTTCACCCTAGCGGCCACCTTGTAGGAACCTGGCAGCAGTTCGATGGAAACCGAAGCGCCCGGAGCTATATCGACTCGCCGCTCGGTCGGTCCGCTAAACAGAACGGTCAGGGTGTAAGCGGTATCATTCTTGACCGCGAAAGCACCAATCCCACTCGGGGATGCTGATGATGAAGGCCCGCCAATTGGCTGTATTGGTGGGAATGAAGCATGCTCACCGCTCCTGATCCTTTCGATTTCATCGCTGATTGATCCCCCAAGCGGCTGCGGACTCGTTCTGGATGAACCTGAATCAATAACTCCGGCGGCTCTCGACAGCACCGCAGTGGACACCTCGCCCACCTGAGAAGCCGTGACCAGGTTTGTGCAGTAGGTCTTGGCATAGGATGCTCGAAACTTGGAGTCGAACTCCCTGAACGTAAGCACAATTCTGCAATCATCCATAGCCCCTTTCGCATCGCCTGCATCCGAGAGGATTACCGCTCGATAAAAGTAATTTCTGAACTCATTCGCATCCGGATTCCTTTTCCACAACGCCATCGACGTTTGTAAGTCACGAATGGCAGCGAGAGAATTGCCAAGGGCATACAGGCTCAGGGCACGCTTCTGATAATGATCGCGGTCTGTCGTCGCAAAAGAGCCCAAGTTAGGGTTTGTGCGTGCAACCTGTTCTGAAGTATCAATATTCGTGGTGATTGCAGCTGCGGCTCTGCTGTACTCACCCGCCTCGTAGCCGTAACGGCTTACACAGAGGCTCCGTTTTGTTTCCGGGGGGAGGTCCCGGTGTTGAGCTATTTCCGTCTGTAGCTGTTCCAGTTTTGGTTGGTATGTCTTCTCCACTCGGGAGCGCTCTTTCTTATCAATCACCCCCACCAGCTTCTGGCTCTTCTCTTTATCTAAGCGGCCGTATTCTTCTCGCGCAGCGGCTCCCGCGATATCTCCGCGCATTCTATCGAGCCGGCGTTGGAGAATCTCTTTTTGTCGGGCTCGTTCCCCTGGATCTGTGATGCTCGCCAGCCTCCCGTTGATGCTCTTTTCAAGGCGGTCATAGTCTTCCTGTAGACGGGCTCTTTCTGCCGCGGGATCGGCGGCTCCTTCTTCGCACTTCCGCAGTCGATCCTGTGCATCCTGGAGAGCACTGCGTGCTTGTTCGGCCGAGTTGGAGTGATCATTGAGGCAACTGCTATCGAGGGATGGTATTTGAGCCAGTGAGTTTTCAAGTACTGGAATTGCCTCCTGATCGCGCCCCATCGCGAAAAGTACGCACCCTCGATCGTAAGCTCTACGAGCATCTCTTTCGGTTGCCTCCGCCGGACTAACGCCCTCACTGGCTCTCGCCGGCGGCGGAAGCTGGGCGTAGACAAACTCGGGGTTCGAGGAAAGAAAGAACAGAAGGGCCATAAGGGCCAAACGGGGCGAGCGAATCGGGTTCAACGGCATGAGGCACCTTCCTTCGGGCTGCTAGCGATTCTACCACCACGCAACCAAACGCCAACTTGCCCATCCTCCGGAACCAGATGCCGCCCCACCAGCCGCCACTGCTGTATGCGAGCCGGATTACAGGTCTCTTCGGCAGACTGTGGGACGCCAGCTACGATCCAGACGCGCTGACCGCGGACAGAACACTACCAGTAGGGCTCGAGCGGCGGCGAAGGTCGAGACTCTTCCCGTGCCCAGTCTTGATGGCCGAAATCACCTTTTCGGTTGGCGCTTTCTCTTTCGTCCCTGCCGTGCAGAAACAGATTCCTACCGGATATAGAACGTCACGCCGGCAGTGCTTTGGTCGAACACGTGTTCGCCATATGAGGGAGACACCTCAGGTGCATTCACCCGAGCTGCAACCCTGTACGCCCCAGGAAGCAGCTCGATGGAAATCGAGTCGCCTGGGGCCACATCAACCCGTTGCTCGATTGGACCGCTAAGGAGAATAGACAGGGTGTAAGCGGTATCGTTCTTCACGACCAAAGCACTCAATCCATTCTGGAGCGCTATGCCTGTAGCTCTTTCGACTGGCTGAATAGGCGGAAATGGAACATGCTCTCCGGTCTTGATCTTCTCAATCTCGTCACTGATAGCACCGCTCGTCGCGGGCAACGCCGCTCGCGAAGCTGGCACAGCGGAAGCACTGCTATCAGGCGGTGAGGTTACCAATTGCTGCGGTGCAATTCTGAGCATCACGGCGGCAGGATTAGTGCTCTTAGTAACGACCACCCTCCAGGTGAGCTCCGAAAGGCTACTAAAGACGACTTCATTAGTCGTGAGGGCATTTCGGCGATAATCTACCGTCAGTGAGGATTGCACGAGTGTGACGACACGTTCATAAGACGTGATCGATGGCCGGAATATGCACAAGTAGGTCCATAACGCAGGTGCCGACGGAGTGGAACGGGAGGTCTTCATCAAGAGACACTTTTCAGCATCTGGTAACTGGACAAGCGTTTTCCATGCGCCAGTCGGGCTGGCCAAGTCGAACTCACCGCGAATAGTGGCGAAGGGTTCGGGCTCTTCAGCCGCGTGCAATGCTGCAAGGATAGTGTCACGGAACTGAGCGGTAACGCCCGTACTGGCTCCTGCACCTTGCTTATCGAACACCAATCTAGCGTTCAAAACAAAACCTGCATCAGTTATGCGGTGGGCCTGGTTTAGCGTTTTTCCATCTGCTGACAAGCTCCAAACCGCAGTGGCACCCATGCCCTTTATTGGGCGATGTTTACGGTCATAGGAGCGGATCGTTATTGCCAAGTTACTGCCGTCCCAGGTGGCAGACGCCGTGGCCTCCTTGCCTTTCTCACTTAAGGGAATATTGCTGTCAGTACCATCTGTCTTGATCGTCATATCCGCCTGAGGCGGCGTCGCGTCGATGGTTTTGACGGTAATGGTGTCACCAGTCTGGGTGATCACGATTGTTTGGCTCGGCGGTGGCCCTGGTAATTTCACCCCAAAGTCGCTTCTGTCGGCGTTCAGCTTCCATGTTCCGCTGAAATCCGTCATGGTTGCGGCATGGGCGCACATACTCACAGTCACGCACAACACTCGCAGCGAGAAACGCGTATTCTGCCACATTTAGCGACCTCTCAAAGCTTCAAAACACGACGCCATTCAACTCTGGAAATAGATGGCTACTGGATGTAGAAGGTCACGCCAGAACTACTTCTGTCAAAAACATGTTCGCCATACGAGGGTGAGATGTCGGGTGCGTTGACGCGAGCGGCGACTTTATACGAACCGGGTAGCAAGTCAATGGAGATGGACTCTCCTGGCCCTACTTCCAGCCGGCGCTCTGTCGGCCCGCTAAACATAACGGTGAGTGTGTAAGCCGTGTCATTCTTGACAGCGAAAGCACTCATTCCACTACTGGACCTCGATGGAGATCCGCCAATAGGCTGTATCGGCGGAAATGAAACATGCTCGCCAGTTCGGATCTTCTCGATTTCCTCGCTGATTGAGCCACCGGGTGCTTGCAAGGTCGCTGCGGCTGAACCGGGCGCAGGAGAAAAACCGCCGTCAAGCGTCGAAGTCGACAACTGTTGTGGCGCGATCCTCAGCATAATCACGGATGGCGCCGTGCTGTTTGTAACGACCACTTTCCATGCCGGCTTTGAAGGATCGCTGAATAGTACCTGATTAGCATTCACTGCAGTCTCATCGGGCCGATACTCCAGACTCAGCGCGGCCTGGACAAGCTTGATTACACGTTCATAGGTACCAGTTGACGTCGGAAACGTGCAGGAGTAGGTCCACATGGGAGGTGCCGTGGACCCTGCGTGCAAAAGCTTTGTGAGGAAACACTTGTCGGCTTCGGGCAGATCGACGCGAGTTTTCCAAGCCCCCGTGGGGCTTGCCAAGTCAAACTCACCACGAATACTCAGGAACGGTTCTGCTTCGTCCGTGGAGCGCCACGTCGTTTTGAGACGTTCGCGAAAGGTGCTATCGCCTGACTGCGAACAGGGCTCTTTAAGGATATCCCGATAGAATGAGAGTACTTTCTCATCCGGCGGCTGCTCGTTCGGGCCGGCATAGATGCCGTATTCGCCCACCCAGGCGAAGCTGTAGCTCTCATCACCCCTTTTGACATCAACGAAGTAGCTGCCCTGGTGCTTTGCGATCTGCATGCTCTTGACAAAGTCATCGCATGACATCGCAAAATTGTGATCCGGGGAGCGGGGCTCTGTGAATTTCATTGAAGAGCCATCCGGCGAAAAGATCCCAAGATTTGCCTGCTTAAACAACGTAAAAGGAGAGGCGTGTGGATGCCAGTGGACTGTTGAGAAGCTTAGACCTGCGTCTACGACACTCTCGGCGACGAGAGCCGGAGGCGCACCCGTCTTCTTGTTCTTGGGGACTCGCTGTCCACGAACAAGCAAACGATGTCCGAGAGCGATAGCGGTGGGCTTTATGTTCTCGGCCGATCCGAGGTCTTTTGCAGTCGTCAGGTCGGCTTGGTCAGAGGGCGCCGTTTGGTAGCGGGTAGTTCGTCTAATTATGACCATCTCCCTCTGAAGGGTCATCGGATCGAGAACAATAAACTCGATGACCTCTGCCGCTTCGTCGGGCATCCACTTTTGTATGCCCTCACGATCAGTAACGATCATCGCGACACGGCCGGTTATGTCTGCCCCCCGAGCTCGCGATTCCGTGCCAATCAGCAACGCCAAGCATAGCAGTTGCAGTTTAAATAGAGAAAATCGCATTTGAGCGCCTCCACCCATCATTTCGCTGCCAAAACATTGACGCCAATTCGGATTGTAATGCTCGATCACCGTCGGATGCAATGATCGGTCGGCGCCATCAAGGGGTCTAGCGGTAAGAATGGCACTGCGTAGCGCGCTCTCTGCCGCGCCTCCGCCACTGCCTGGTTGATTCGCGCCAGATCTCGTTGACATGAAGCTCCCCGCTCCCCTTGGACGAATTGCCTACCCGTGGATTTGCGCTGGCGCACGGCCTCCTGGGCGCGGTGCGATGGGAGGTGTCGTACTCGCTTGGGTCAGGTGGTCGGGGATTTGATGCCTTCTTACTGCGCCTTTCAGGAACAGGGCGACGGATTCGGCGTGTCCAGCGCGCCGGCCGATCACCATAGCCAGCGCACCAAGAGTCCTGCCGTGAACCCGGTTGCACCCGGCAGCAGCCAGTGAACGCGCGCGAGGTCACACTTCTCCCGGGAGTGATCGTTTTCTGCAGAAGGTGATCTGGAGGTCTTTCTGCAGCGGTCGGTACGTGACCTTGTCGCCTGTAAAGATGACCTCGTACTCGTAGCTGTGCTGGTCATTGAAGATGCGAAATTAGAGTGGTCCGGTTTCGAAGGGGTTGGGGACTTCCAGACCGACCTCAAAGAATGGGACTGAGGCTCCGCCGATGTCGATGGAGACATAGTCTTCATTGCGCCTGAGGAGTTCTTCCCACCATTCGACCATGAGCGGGATGCGGTTTGGTCGTGATGTTATTTCTTTGAGGATGAGGAGGTATCGGAAATGACGCGGCGCTGTAATGCCGGCCATGGCGCGACGGCTGACGGCCGCGTCATTTCCGGTAGAGCGCTAACGTTTGGGACCCTTTGAGTGGCAGAAGTTCGAGATGGCAGCTGCACGAGCGCGCGCCGCGGAGAGCGAGTCGGCGCGAGCGCCGCGTCGAGAGCCGTTGGTCGATCGCGCCGGGCACCGCCGGACGCAAGGTGAGTTTCCGGTAAGCGTGCGTGACGCCAGCTAGGCCACCCTGGTAAGTTCAGTCAGTCGCCGAAGCAGCGGCTGATAGTGAACCGCAAGAGTGCACAACCGGTCCCCGAGCCGATCGCGCAGTTGCAACGCCAGTTGGATCAGTTTCGAAGCAGCCAGCCGCAGCGGACGAAGCTGCCTGAGTCGCTGTGGCAGGCGGCTGTGGAACTGGCCCGGCAACACGGCGTGTATTCAGTCGCGCACCCGCTACGGCTGGACTACATGGGACTGAAGAAGCGGCTCGGTGGAGTGCCAGCCGTTCGCCGGAAGGCGACTAAACCGGCATTTGTCGAGTTGATCGCGCCGCATTCAGCGCCGCTGGAGGAGTGCGTCATCGAGTTTGAGTCCTCAAGTGGCGCCAAGATGCGCATTCAGTGGAAGGCGGTCGCGCCGCCGGATTGGGCAAGCCTGTTGCGCGCTTGGCGAGAAAGCGAAGGATGATTCAGATCGCGCCGGCGCCGGGTTCGACAAGCGGCTGTCCGCATCACCTTCGACAGCGCGCGGGCCGAAATGCCCGGAAATTTATCTGGGGGCCACAGGGAGATCCGGAGAATTCAGATCGCGTGGATAGAAAGGCCGCTCAGCCAACACGGGTCGTCGAATTCGGATTGCGCAGCGCCGTTGCCACGGAATTCGCTTGTAGGAGTTTGACCGTTTGACCGAGCTGCCGCGGAGATGGTGCCGAAGCCCGGCTGGCTGGCGGACCCTGTGCTGCTTCTTGCTCACACATTGCTCACACGCGGCGACTCCACACCAGCAGGATCGCCGAATCGATCAGCACTGTTCAATGTAGAATCATATAGATAGGGCAGGAGCGGCTGTGATCGGACGCCGCGCAACGGTTTCGATTCCCGTTAGCGCCACCATATGGACCATTTATCATCAGCGTGTTCCAGGCTCTAAGCGTGGTCGGCATGTCATCCTGTTCGACCGAGCGCACCGGCAGGCCAGCGCGGCCTGAACTGGAAGGGCAATTGATGCAAGGCTCGCAGCCACCTTGCCAGATCGCCTCAAAACTGGATTTGGGTAATTTTGGGTAATGCGCGACGGCAGCGCCGGCAAGTATGGCACTCCCGTCAATGAGGAATCTGCAAGTTACACATCCCCAGACCCGCTTAAAGTTTGAATCCCACCTCACCGCCAGCATCGAAACCCGCCGGTCGGCGGACCCACAATCAAAAGGTTACATGGGACAATGAACAAGAGGTGGAGCCCACAGAGCAAACTGCGGTCCGATGTACCAGGCGTCTTCGTCGTTGCGGCGCATGGCCGGATCGAGCGATGCGGGCGATTCAAATTCGGATTGGGCCTCGCTCGCCATGCTGTGTGAACTGATCCGATGGGCACAAACAGTTGACTTGGGTAAGCTACCTTCGTCGCATCCGCGGCGCGGTGTCATTACGGGAGGGCGGGAGCGGTGAGCCTAACGACTCCGTATCCGGCTGACCTCCTGTTGGTGGCGCGGAAGGTGGTTTGGTATGAGCAGCCGGAGGAAACCTTGCCGATTTGATGACGTTTCTGGCGCACTTGATGGTCTACGGCTCCTCGGCGGACGTTTCAGTGGCCAAGCGCTACGTGCCAGAAGAAGAATTCCGAAGAGCACTTCAGAATGCCCCGGCTGGAGTCTTCGACCGGGAGGCCTGGGAGAAGTGGCATGAGCGGTTTGGAATGCCGGTGCCACCCTTACCACGGCGCCGTTTTCCAGATGGTTCGTCCGGTCCAGATGCTGGGCATTTCGTCGGTCGGTAGCAGTAGCTAAATAAATGATGCTGGGCATTCCTAAAGATGCCCGCGATCCTGTGCATGGTGGCTGCTTCGCTGAGTCGGAGGGGCCACATGCATCGGCGTCCAGTCGAGCCCAAAGCAGCGAAGGGCGAACCCGTGTGCTCCGTTTGTGCTCCGTTAAGAACCGGCCCAGAGCACAGAATGAAAACTGGGTAGTCTCAATCGCCAGACCGAGGTGCAGTAAACGCAGTGTTCTTTGTTTCCAATTTGCTGTCGTCTCCCAAGCTGTCAGTCACGCACGCCCACGCCTGAGTGGAGCTGCCAGAGTTTGGCAGGAATGAGCCCGGCCAGAGCCAACGCTGCCGGCGGTCACGTCGGCGCACGCGACGATCCGCACGCGCTGAGAACCGCGTAAACACGACGCGAAACGATGTTGGACGCAATCACAACCGCGACCTTGTGACCGGCATGGAGTGCGGCCGGCAGTCCATCACAGCGACGGAAAGACGACGTGCAGCCAGCCAAGCTGGACGTCAAGTTGCAGCAACCGCCCAGAGCATGCGGCGCTGGCGCCCCATGGGCGGGGCCGACAGCGTTGCTTTCATGCAGCGATTTCCAGAGTAGTTGTGTTGCACAGCGTGCGGCACATCGTGGCCAGCACGGTAAGCACTGCTTCCGTGCCAGTCGTGCCGAGCGGCACATCGTTTATAAGGGCGTACTTCTCGGCGTTGTTCATGCGCAACGCTGGTCCAACGTTGATGCTTGCAAGGACGTGGCCTAGGACTGGTGCGTCGACGCCGCCAGGCCAGAACTCGTCAGCGACGTAGATCATGTGTGCAGGGGCTACGCCGATGACCTCGGCGATCTTCTCGATCCCGAACGCCTTGTCGATCCAGCTCGGACCGATATTGATCGAGCTAAGGCCTGCCGGCCGCGCGGACACCGCCAGATGTTCTTCAGCAAACCGCTCATTGAGATAGGAAGCGATTCGCGCTCGGTGCGCCTTTCCACCCTTTTGGTCATATGCGCACTTCGCGTCGTTCGTCGCATCCCGTCCCAAAACCATGACCGTGAGCTGTGAGACGTGATCGCTGATAAGTGATTCGCTATCGACGGGGATCTGGAAGTACGTCGCTGTGTGCTTAATGATGGCTCTGACCTGTTCGACACGCGACGGCCCAAGGATTCTTGGGTCCGCTAAGTCCAGCAGGAAGAGTTGCTTGGGTTTCCCATGGGGCGTGATGGTATACGCTTGGCTGCCTTGGTCCGTGAACGCGTATAGGTTCTTCATCTGCTGTGGCTGGGCGTGCGTGCGAAGGCGCGTGAGCACCTGCGCGTCGGTGCGCTCTATGCCAGATGAGGTGAGAATGACTACGGTCAGGTCTGCCGCAAGGGCGTCCAAGATGCAGTTCAGCATGCTAGCGGAGATGATACTCCCGGGCATCGTGAGTGTACCGTCCATGTCTGTGACAAGTACGGGCCGCAGGTTCTGGCGCTTCATTGCTCGTTGGAGTTCGCGCATCGACTGGGGTGGTCGCAGCGCGTCAGTGATGTCCAGCACTTGTCGTCGGAGGTCGGGTAAATGCGCGTAGAGGTCGGACAGGTCGCTTATGACGGAGGTGCCGGGACGCATTGCGGAGACGCGCGCTGCGGCGACGCCGTGTTCGAGGCTTCGATGTTGTCGATGTCCGGTCACCTCACCGATTGCCTGCGTGGTGAAGAGCGTATCTCCAAGCCCAGCGATGAAGGGCTTGGGTACTGCTCTCCTCAGCCTCGCCCACAGGACGCGGTTCGTGTTGGCATAGGCCGTGAGCGCACCACGTTTGTCCATAGTGATCGTGAGCTCTGGCAGGCCGAACGTGCTGATGAGATTTTTCGCGTTCCGAGCGACAGCCTCGACCGTGGTTCGCGCGGGGTTCGTAAATTTCCAGGCGGGTGTTCGGGCCCGAAGCATCGCCATGAGTTCGGTCAGTTCGGACCGATTGATCTTCACGTAGTCCGGCCGTGACTCAAGCGCCGCCAGTAAAGATGGGCCGCTCGCGTCGAGCCACACGAGGGATCGACGTTCTTGCCGTGATTGGACTTCCCGCAGGATCCGAATCAGGTGCTGGTACAGCGGAGTGATGTCGGTGTCGTGAGCCTCCGGAATGCTTCCAGAAAGCAGAATAAGCGGTGAGTTGTCGGGGTCGCATTCTTTGACGACATCATGGAACGCGCTCAGCAGCGCATTGATCTCCTGCTGGGTGACGTGTGGCCGGTACCGGATAGCTTTTACCATTCGTGATGCGTAAAGGGTCACGCCGGCGTCCTGTGCGACGTGCGTCAGGTAGCCCGTCTCTATCTGATGTTGGATCGCCATTATTTGGAATAGGTCCCCAACTGGCCCGGCCCCCAAAAACCCGAGGGGAATCGCCGGGATGGCTTGCGCGGCGAGGAGAGAAGCGATGGTGCCGAGGGCACCGCCAATGTAGGACGTGCCCTCACGGTAGATGTCAATGGCAGCGTTCGGTGCTACGACGAGAATGCGTGCCTGCTTTGGCAGTATGCGGCGGTCAGTGTTGCGTATGGTCGTGATCGCGTTCTGCTGCTTAACTAGTGCGGCGGCGATCCAGTCGCTAACGAGCGGTGGGACCGTTGTCGTTACTGTCGGGGCGATGCTACCATCCGCAGCTCGTGTCGTAACAGACCGGTCTGTGTGGCGCTCGTGATCCTCAAGCGTTTTGCGGATGGCTGCGAAGTGACTGTTGTTCACGATGCTCGGTTCTCCTTTTCGCGATGCCGTATGATGCCGCGCGTGTTTCCGCGGGAGCGTTCTTATGCGGCCTTTTCGATGAGCGGTGTTGGGTCTGCCTGGTTGTCGTCGTGTCGTGTTGTTGGCTGCGCCGTGTGGTTGTTGCCGGCGTGTTGCAGGAACGCCAGCATTCGTCGCTCGAGAGCGATGATGTCGGGCAGAGCGGCGTGCTCGCGCACGAAGTGACGAAACGCCGCCAGACTCACGTCTGCGGCGGCGTCGAGTGATCCTTGTGGCACATCGAGGTCGATATACGTGCAGCCTCGCTCGGCGCCCGTTTGGAGCGCTTGGAGAAGCGCCTGGCGCTCAGGGGGTGAGGGCGTGAATGGGTACCTGCGAACGTCGCCCGGTTCTTCGTCCCAGAAGGCGAGTTCTCCGGAGGCTGTAGTTTCGACGTAGACGAAACGCCAGGAGGCGCCGCGGAAGACGCGCAGCTGAATGCGCTGTGGTGATCGGGCAATGTGGTGTTGATTGGCTGACGCAAGTGTGTGTGACCTCATACCTGAATTCTAGGAATTGAGCGAAGGAGAACGTACATCGCGCGATGCATTTCGCCGTGGATCGCACAAAAGAGCGAAAGAGTGCCCGGGCTGGAAATCGGCGCGGTCCACAGAACAGGCCGAAGGCCCAATCGGAAAGGTGGGGACGGGATTATCGGGGCGGAGGGAATTTGTTGTGAAAATGGCGACGCCGCGCCTTGTCGGGGGCGCGGCGCCAGGGAGCTCTGCGACTTCTTGTAGTCTATGCCTTCTGGGATCTCTTTGCGCGCTGTTCTCTGATGGCGTTCAGTGAGTGCTCCCATTTGACTTCGCCTGCGGTGTTGATGAGTCTGAACGCGAATTTCTTGTCGTTGTAGTCTTTGTTGGCGGCGATTGGCTCGATTAGTGTTTGGAAGGCTTGTTGTTCCTGCTCGATGATGGCAGCAAAGGCGCCGTCTTCCGGGTCGCCCTGGTCGGGAAGCGTCGAGATGATGGTGCATTCGTTCGTGTCGTGCAACAGGGAGTCGATTGTCAGTTCCGCATCCCACGCCGCTTTCGTGCCGAGCTTGCTATGGTCGCAGAGAATAACCCGGTGGTTCGTCGGGCGAGTGGCGTAGGCTACTTGCGTCGAGATCTCATCTTGGAATTGATAGGTGATGGAGAATTTCTCGCGGAACGTGAGTCCCGCCGCGCCGAGAAAGACGGTGCGGGGGTTGATGAATGCGTAACGAACGCCTTTGGCCGCGTATTCTCCTGTTAGACTCTCCAGCGAGACTTGGAGGGCGCCCCCGGTGAGAACGATTTGCATCGCGCTGAACATGGGGTCACGGGCTTGGGCGTCGCGTCCTTTTGCCAGAACTTGGAGGTTAGTCGTGAGGATGATCAGGTCATATGCCTTCCTTCGCGTCTCTTGGAGCTCGATGATTTTCTCCATCAGGCAGTTGAAAGTCGTTCCGGAGCCGATTTGGATGACGTCGCCGTATTGGATTAGGTGTGTGGCGGCGTGATGGGCGAGCGCGTACTTCCACTTTGGCTTGCGCCGACTGCACTCTACGACCCACGCCCCCTGCACGCCGCCTTGTGTTCCAACGTAGCCGTCGGGTGTCTTCGTGACGGCGGTGGGCGTGGCGGCGTCGGGCCTTGCGGGTGTTCGCTGCGGGGAGGCTGGTTGTGTTTTCGCTGTCTGCTTCTTCGTCATTGTTCAACGCTCCCTGGTACAAAGTGCCGCATTACCGGCTCCGAAATTGGCACGACGTTGCCCCGCGCGGTTGGAGTTCTGGCGACATGGGCTAGCACTTCGTCCCAGGCTTTCTTGCATTGGTCGGCGTAGGGGAATCGCTTGTCGACGAGGACGACCACGACCGTTGGCTTGTGAAGGTCGTTGCCGAACGAGTAGGCCTCGACACCGTCGGGGAGCTTTCTGGCGCGAATGTGGAGGTCGAGTCTGATCGTGTCGGTGTCATGCGGCGACTGGCTTGGCAGGAGTGGTTCTGCGGTGAGGGTCGCTTGTAAGAGTTTCATCATGGTCGCTGGAAGGTCGCTTCGATACACATGGCTGTTGCCTCGTTCGGCCAACGCGCAAATTGGAAAGAAACTCTCCGCGCCCCAGTGGTGACAGCGGGCTTGGTGGTACAGCTCGGTGATCCTCGCGAGAGTCTTTGGATGCGGCGTGCACTCCCCGCCCAGAAGTCGCGCAACCTCCGGCTGAGACACCCCCAACCGCTTGGCAAGTTCGCGCTGCGACGTTTTCCCTGGCTCTCCGTCTTCTGTCTGCGTGGCTAGGCTCTGGCTGGCAATCAGATGGACCCTGATGTAAGCCAGTTTCTCTTGGACATCTTTGCGGATGCGGAATTGATCTTCGCGGATACGGTACTCGTGTTGGCGGCTCGACATGGCCTTGACTCCACCTCCACAATACCGCCGTGTTGCTGCGGAAATGCATCGTGGTATGCAAATATCCGCAACAAAGGATCTTCTTGTTCGTTGAGCAAGCCCGCAGGCGCTGATGCGCGCCTCTGGGGCTTTTGGGCACTGGGCAAGTGACTCCTTGGGAATCGCGGACGTGGTCTCTGGCGGCCACTGGTAACGCGAAATAAAGAATGGTTTCCTGGTCGGTGTTGCGCGCCCAAGCTATTGCAGCGAGATCCGCCAGCTGGCAGAAAAAGGACTCGCCGGAAGCAAGTTACGAAGCACCCCTTGACTCCATTGAGATTACAAAATGGGGGGTGGTGTGCGGAGCTGGGCAAAACTCGGTGATTCTTGGTGAACACCGTGAACGCTGTTCGCCGCTATATCACTGATTACATTAGTCTTGATCGTTTTACCAAGCTGGACGTCGCGGGTTCGAGCCCCGTCTCCCGCTCCATCTTTCAACAACTTGGAAGCACCCACCGATCCCTCGTTATTCCGTTTATTCCATTAAGCCAGGTTCGTTGACGCGACCCGACTTTCGGGTTGTGGTTTTCGAAGCACCGCGGCTTCGAGTTTTCTCACGGCTGCCCGTTTCTGTTCCAGGTCGGAACCCGAACTTCCGGCCGCACCCCGCTCTAGGTCGGTTGCTCAAGTGGCACACGACGCACGGCGCAACGCAGCGCATTCGAGATTCGGCCGCCATCGCCATCCAACTCTACGGAACTTGGGAGAGCCAGCACCAGGATGTCGCTCAGCAGTTGAAGCTGTTCTTCGAGGACGGTGAGGAGGGTTGATGCGCGCGGTGAGTGATCAAAGCTGGTCCCGTCGCGGCCTGAGCCTCCTCTGGGGAGCGGAATCCCTTTCACGAATCGCACACCCCAATCAGGTGGTTTCGGTCCGGCAGCTGTTTGCGCTCTCGCGCGCATGGCCGGAGGACCTCCCGGCCGTGGAAGGCAATGCCGTGGTGGTGGCAGGCGTGGATGGATGCCTGGATGCGCTAGGCCCCGAGGACGCGGCGCAGTGGCTGGAGGAGGACTTTCGGCGGATTGTTGTCGGTTTCCAGGACCGCTACGAGAATCAAGCCGCACTCATCCTGTGGATACCGGATAGCCGGCGGCGGATCGCGATGCCGCGCGCCACTGAGGAGTACGAATGGCATTGCTCGGGCAGGGGAACACAAGCGGACTTCGGGGCCGCTAGCGATTCCGGACGGCGCGCGACTCACCACGGACCGCAGACGGAGGGCAAATGGAAGGCGTCGCTGCGAGATACCTGCGGTCAAAAGGTGGGAAATGAGCCGGCTACACCCCGGCAGTCTCGTGGATCACCCGGGGCATCCCTGAGCACTTCTCCTAAACGCAGTCACGAACGTGCTACGCTGACTCGCAGATGGAGATAGCCTATAAGGCCTTTCAAAGGCTGCCGGTCAGGCTTGCCAGCGAGCTCGAAGAGGTGTCGTCGATTGCTAAGCAGCTTCGGGACTATATGGCCACCGCATCTGTATGCTCCGCAATTAGAGGATGCCACCGACTCAACGGCACAAGCCATGAGGTTCAGGCAGTATTGAGCGACAAGCTGACTGAACTGGGATTTCAGAGCGAGAGGTGTGGCTTATTTTCGCAGTATCCAGTTGCCAGCCTGCGCCCCGACTTTTACCGCAGAGTTCACAATTCGGGCATTCTCCTTGAAATCGAGCGCGGTAAGACACTAACGAACAACATGGACCTACTTGATCTCTGGAAGTGTCACCTCTGTGCTCACGCGGATTTCCTGTTCCTCGTTGTTCCGAACGAGAGGCCGACCGAAAGTGGCCAGGTCATCAAAGCCTTCGCTGGCGCTTCGCGCCGGTTGTCTACGTTCTTTGAGCCCCAAAACTACGTAAATGTCGAGCCGGTCCACTTGTTCGGCTATTAGCAGAGAATTCGATTGCTAGAATCTGGTATGAACTGGCGCGCCGAAATCACGAAAGCGGTCACCCGAGGGGTTCAGCAGGCGTGTAATGACATTCCGATGTTCACGGAGGACTGGTCGGGCACGCTTGCAGCCGAGTATCTGCTCACAGTTCGGGTCGCGCTAGCCATCTCGGATCTAAACGAGGGAATTGGCTTTCCTTTCAAGGTGTACATCGAGGAGCGTACACGAGACTTTATTCGGAAATGCATCCCCGTCTGGCCTGTCATGAAGGATGTCGCCTTGCGAAAACGCATTTACCGTGCCGTCAAGCGAAAGGGAAAGATAGACATCGGAGTCACTCATGATTCTGCCCCCAGTCCTGAGCCAGTTCCAGTCTGCGTAATCGAAATCAAAGGATTTGATCCAGCAGTCAAGGAGATTCGCAAGGATCTCATTCGAAATGCGAACTTCATGAAGATTGCCCAACTTACCGGCAAGCATGACATGTTCGCCTCATTCGTTGTCCTGCATGAAGGCGACGCTGGCGATTCTACGCACAAGGACGCCGATATCAAACGGATAACGAAGAAGTACAGGGGGGAAGTGCGTCGCATCCGGGCGAGCCGTCGCGGTCTTAAAGTTGATTACGATGTTTTCACTGCCGGAGAAGAGTTTGCCCAGCAAGGCCCAATGCCTGAGGAGCTCCAATCTTTCGAGGGGTCGCCGCATCACTTCGTCGGTGTGATCGTGACGTTCTACTGAGACCCCAGCTGCCCTCATGTAATACGCGCCGGGCGGCGAAGTCGAGATTGCGTTCGGGCATGCTCTCAATAGGTAGAAGGTGTCAAGTCACCCGGCAAGACCGATTTGTTGCGGATTCCGAGCGATGCCGATCAGCGTTCCGAGGCGATGGCGAACACTGTTCCGACGGGAAGCCGATCAAGTTTCGGCGGTCCTCGGAATGGCGATCGGCATCGTCGGAATCCGCAGCCGGAAACCTGCTCAACTACCTTCAACAACCCGCTGCCGGAAAAATGCCCTTCTTCGCGTCGGTCTCTTCGGAAAATTCCCAGGAGATCCAGACCGCCTGGCGAAGCCGGCCGTCGGGCAATATCGGGCAATGCTCCCCGGCAACGGTGGCAATCACGGCATCCTCGGCATCCTGTAATCAGTAACTTACAGCTGGCCCGCGCCCCGACCGGAAGCGAATCCCCCCCTCTCCGCCAGATTTCAAAAGCCCGTTGTCGCCGTCGAAGTGCCCGCTTTTCGCGTGACTTGCGGAGTTCGAAAGTCGAAGTTGCTCAAAGGGCTCTCGGAGCGACATCCGCAACTCCCCGGCTTTCCAGGTCGCTTCTCGCAGCACCAGGTGCAGCAAGCGCCGCTGTTCGGTCGAGGGCTGCTGTAGGAGGCCTTGCTGGTGACCGCCATGAGGTCGAGAGCCTCGGTTGCGAGCGTTAAGACCAGCCCCTGGGCTTCGCTGACCCTCTGCCGAATCCGTTGCTGCTGGTCGCGGACCTCTTTCGCCCTTTTGTCGTAGATCGCGGCGTCGATCCTCCCGTCCCGACGGTCGTCGTTGAGCACGTCAAGCCGCGCCTGCGGCCGCTCCAGTTCCCTCTGTTGCCGCCGAAGTTCCTGCTCCCGCGCCGTCCGCTCCGTGCAGTCGGACGCAACGAGTTCTTCCTGCAGCCATGTCAGCACCGCCGGCGGAACGACGAGATGGCGCAGGCGACCGGCGAATTGCGCTTCGAGAGTTTCTTCGCGCGTGTACGGCTCCGGGCATTTCCCCCGGTAGCCGGTGCAGTGGCAATACACGTACCGCTGTTTCTTCATCTCGCCCACGAGGGAGCACCCGTAGTGCCCGCAACTCACCAGGCCGCTGAAGGGAAAATCGTGACGGACTTTGCGATGTTTCTTCTCGTGTCGGCCGTCCAGGATTTCCTGCACGCGCTCCCAGACCTCGCGCTCCACCAGCGGCTCGTGGCTCCCGTGGTAGGTGACACCACCGTACTCGAATTCGCCCGTGTAGATGCGCTTGCGCAAGATCTTGTGCAGCGTCGTGACCGGCACTTTGCTCTCGCTCTTGCGAAAGCGAAATTCTTCCTACCAGGCCTTCCGCGCCAGCGCTTTCAGGCTGTACTCGCCGGTCGCGAACCAGCGGAAGAGGTTAGTCACGATGGGACCAAACACCGGGTCGGGCACGATGACGCGCTTGCCGTCAGGGCGCACCGTGTTCCTGTATCCAGGCGGTGCAAACGACGGGTAGAGTCCTTGCGCCGCTTTGGTGCGCAGCCCCTTGCGCACCTCCTCGCTGAGATTGTCGATCTAGTTCTTCGCCATCGAAACCTTGATCCCGTGCATGAATCTCTCACTGGACCGCGAGTCCTTGGTGAGGACAACACTCTCCTTGACGAGGTGGATTTCGAAGTCGAGTTCATCGGCAGTCGGCCAGTCCTTGATGTTCCGGTACAGCCGGTCGGTCTTCTCGACCAGGAGGACCCGGCACTTCGGGTCCTTCTGCATCACGCTAAGCATGGCGGCGAAGGCGGGCCGTCCAATGCCTTTTGCGGTCTCCGCGTCGAGGAATTCCTGCTGGATGGACAGGCCCTGTTCTGCGGCGTACGAGCGGAGGAGTTCCTGTTGCGCCGCGGTAGTGTAGCACTGTTCCTGCTCTTTCGAGGAGACACGCGCGTATAGAACGGCGCTTTGCTGCGGCTGTTGCATCACGAGTACACGGGCCGGCATACGCCGACCTGCGTACCAAGTTCACGCCGCCCGGTCAGCATGTGCTCTGTTCCGCCCCCAGTCGCGGAGGAGCGTCGCGCAGTTCAGGAGGGCGCCTTTGGCTGCGAACCATTCCTGACCGGACAACGCCCGACCGTAGTGGTTCTCGAGAGACGAGCGCGCCGCCAGTTCCAGGACGCGCAATTCGGCTTGGTTCCGAGTCTCAGCCAAATGGACCTCTACTTATTGAGAGGAAATGGCGGGGCGAAATCTGTCAACGGGTCCGCTTCTTTGAGCCGCCCCACAGCGGTCACACCTTGCCTACAAAGGGGGCGGTTACCAGGCTCAGGAATTCGACCTCGCGGTCAATCGTCATCCGCACTCTCAGCCAATACACATCGAGCGGCGCAGTTGCAATTTGGAAGCCGGCGCAGAGGTTGACGGCGTCCTTTTCGGTGGTGACCAGCGCGGCGGCGCCCGCAGCGCCGGCTTGGTGCGCCATCGAACGGAGTTCTCTGGGTCGGTAGCGGTGGTGATCGTCGAATTCGAACCACGCGGCGGGTGTTACGCCGGCGCGCTCCAAAGTGCGCCGGAACGATTGCGGATTGCCTAAACCGCAAAAGCCGCCGGCTGTGGCAAAGGGTGGTTGGGCGAGCGGATGGCTGACGCCGGTGACGGCATTCACCCAAACTTGCGCCTCGATACCGGCTCGAAAAATCGGCACGCGCGGATTGGCTTGATGCACGGCATGTTCGATCGCCGGCGCGAGATCGGAAAACTGGCTGCGGGTGATGACGATGGCGTCGGCGCGCGAGAGGCTCGGAACCGGCTCGCGCAGGCGGCCGAGCGGGAACACTTCGCCGCCGCCGAAGGGATCGAGCGCATCGATCAAAACGATATCCAAGTCGCGCGCGAGTCGTACGTGCTGAAAACCATCGTCGAGCAGGAAGACATCGGCCGGAAAGCGTTCGAGCAAAAGTGCGGCGGCGCGGGCACGGTCGGCGCCAATGCCGACGGCGGCGAGGCCGGAGCGGATGAAGATCTGCGGCTCATCGCCCGATTCTTCGGTGTTTACCCGCGCGCCGGGCGCGACCGCCAGGTCGCCCGCCAATGCATGGCGTCCATAGCCGCGGGTGAGGATGGCCGGTGTGTGGCCAGCGGTGCGGAGCAGCTCGGCCAAGTGCAGCACGCACGGCGTCTTGCCCGTGCCGCCCATGGTGAGATTGCCGACGCTGATCACGGGAACATCCAGCCGGCGCTTTCCGGCGCGTGCTTGCCGGCGGCGGCCTTCCGCTTCCCAAGCGCGCGCTAGCGGGAGACCCAGCGCGTGCCACGGCTGCGGGCGGCGATGGCGCGGCAAATGCGCATCGTACAGACGGCGCATGGCGGCGACGGTGCGTGCGCTGGCGCCACGGCGCGCTTCGGCGCACTCGAGCGCGCAGGCGCCGATGCGGGCGCACGCGTCCGCATCGCCCAGCAGTTTCGATACGGCGTCGCCCAATTCTTCCGGCCGCGCGATTTCGACCAGCGCGCCGGCGGCGCGGAAGTCCTCGGCGATGGCCTGAAAGTTCTCCATGTGCGGGCCCGTAATGACGGGCTTGGAGAACAGCGCCGGCTCCAGAATGTTGTGGCCGCCTCGCGCTGCCAGCGTGCCGCCCATAAAGACCACGTGCGCGGCGGCAAACAAGCCGGACAGTTCGCCGATGCTATCGAGCAGCAGCACGCCCGGAAGCGCGACAATCGATTCCGCACCCAGCCGTGAGCGGCGGACGAACGGGATGCCGGCGCGCGCCAGCTTTTCGGCCGCCGTACCGAAGTGTTCCGGCTTGCGCGGGGCCCAAATCAGCAGCAGGCCGGGGTGGCGCGCGGCCGCGGCACGGTACGCATCGAACACTGCGGCGTCCTCATCGGCATCGCCCGCGGTGGGAGGCACAGTGCTGGCGGCGATCCAGACGTGTTTTGGACCCAGACGCGCCAGCAGCGCCATCACCGGCGACTCCGGCCCGGCCGGACGCGCATCGAAATCGTATTTGAAACTGCCGGCCGTGCTCACCGCAGCCGGTTGCGCGCCGAGCGAGAGATAGCGCCCACCAATTTCGTCGCTCTGGGCAAGCACCGCGTCGGCCGCCGGCAGCACCGCGCGGAAAAACCACGCGAGGCGCTGGTAACGCGGGTAGGCGCGATCGGAGATGCGCGCGTTCACGATGGCGAGCGCGGCGCCGCTGCGCTTGGCCTCTTGAAACAGGTTCGGCCAGATCTCGGTCTCGGCGACGATTACCAGCGATGGGTTCAGCCGCCGCAACACGCGGCGCACCGCGAACACCAAATCCACCGGCGCGTAGAAAATACCGTCGGCCAGATCCTTCAGCTTGTCCTGTGCGGTCGATTGGCCGGCGATGGTGCCCGTGGAAACGAACAGCCGGGTTCGTGGGAACTCGGCGCGCATGCGTCGCAGGAAGTCGAGCGAGCCCAGAACTTCGCCCACCGAAACCGCATGGAACCAGATTGCGCCGGGACAGGTCTGACTAAATGAGCCGGGAAGCAAGCCGAAGCGTTGCGTCAAGCTGGACCAGTAAGCGCGGCTGCGCAGGCCGCGATACAGGAAATACAATAGGAGGAAGGGAAGCGCGAACGCCTGGCAGACTCGGTAGAGGTAATAGATGCCTTTTGTTTTCAAACGTTTGGCTCTTTTAATGAGTATAACCGCGGCGCTCGCCGCGGACAAGCAGCAAGCTTTTCACGCGCCCGCGGCGGCGGCGATGGCGCATCGCCAGACCGTCGATCAGGTGACCATCGGTGCGGAAGCGTACGTCGCCGGCGACAAGGTGAGGGCCGCTTTCGGCAAACTCATGCCGTACGACTATGGCGTGCTGCCGGTGCTCGTCGTGATCCAGAACGATAGCCGCGAGAGCATCCGGCTGGACCGGATGAATGCCGAATACGTTGGCCCGCACGGCAGCCGCGTTACCGCGACTCCGTCCGGAGAAGTTCGCTACGCGAATGCGCCGCGCCGGCCCGATCTGGGCGCCGCCCCACCGATGCCGATTCCCATCAAGAGGAAGAACCCGCTGGATGCGTGGGAGATCGAAGGCCGCGCGCTGGCGGCGCAGATGCTGGCGCCGGGACTGACGGCCAGCGGTTTTCTGTATTTCCAAACCCAGGTGCAGAACGGCGCGACCATCTACTTGAGTGGATTGACGGAAGCGCGAACCGGCAAGGAACTGTTCTATTTCGAGATTCCGGTGGAGTAAATGGGAGGTTCCACGAGCCGTGTGACCGGGGCCGCTCGCCGAGGTTTAACTCGCGCACCTTGGCCGCAGGTCCGGCCTGGCACCGCCTAGCCCGCGCCGATCCGTAGCCGGGATGGAAGGACGGGCTTGTCGAAGCCGTACCTATTATTCACGGCATCGGCAACGGCATCTCTGAAGCCGGCTAACTCAGGCGAGATGTAGATTTCCTCGATCAGTGCTTCGACACCGACTGAGATCCTCAGCCCCTTTTGATCGACGCTGGCGCGCCTTACCGCGGCTCGGACCTCCTTTTCATAGTCGAAGATCGGCAACTTGACCGTCCATGAAGTCCCAGCTATCAGCTTGTGAGGCAGGAAGGGTGGGGCGACTTCCGTGTAACCAATGGGTGCAATCTCAACTTCCTCTTCGGCCTTTTGCAGAGCCTCGACAAGGCGGTCGGACGTAGTCTTGATTGCGATGCCGCTTCCTCTCGAACACTGGTGCCACATCGCTGCCGACTCATGCTCGCTGTTGTGCCAGCAGCTCACGAACATCTCGCCCCGGATCTTTTCGTCTTTCAGGAAGTCGCCCTCATCTATCGGAATGTCTACCGATTCCAATCCATCGGGCCCAGCGGGAACGCTGACTTGTTCGCTGGGAACCATAATAGGACTTTGCCACCCTATCGGAACAGTCCCCTCATATTGGTCTTCGAACGAATTCAGGGCGGCGAAATGCAGCGTGCGCGTGCTCAAGATATCGATCAACTTCGCCAGATTGATATACCGCCAAAGAGTGAGACCCTTGAGCGAATCGGGAAACTTGGTAACAGACATTCAAGCCTCAAGAACATCGTAGCCTGATGCGTGCTCTGAGCGCGGCTACCGAGTGACGACGCACGGAAGATCGGGAGACCCAGCAGAGGATGGAAACTACCGGCCGTGGCCTGGCAGCACTTGCCGAGCCACGGCCTGAAATGGTGAGTTGGTTGAATCTTCCTATACGTCGTAGTACAGCGCGAATTCGTACGGGTGCGGACGCAGGCGCACGGCTTCGGCTTCGTTCTTGCGCTTGTAGTCGATGAACGTCTGGATCAGCTCTTCGCTGAATACGTCGCCGCGCATCAGGAACCCGTGGTCTTCTTCCAGGCAGTTCAACGCTTCGTCCAGCGATCCCGGCATCGACGGCACCGCCTTCATCTCTTCCGGCGACAGATCGTAGATGTCCTTGTCCAGCGGCTCGCCCGGGTTCAGCTTGTTCAACACCCCGTCCAGTCCCGCCATCAGCATCGCCGCGAACGCCAGGTACGGGTTCGCCGCCGTGTCCGGCGGCCGGAATTCCACCCGCTTCGCCTTCGGATTCGACGAGTACATCGGGATCCGGCACGCCGCCGACCGGTTCCGCCGCGAGTACGCCAGGTTCACCGGCGCTTC
>Ga0074045_10001173_pt1 | contig 25620 bp, 18 predicted proteins | sample BogForMeECP23OM2_FD_94442 | JGI IMG/M metagenome (GOLD analysis project Ga0074045, IMG submission 94442) | Bog forest soil microbial communities from Calvert Island, British Columbia, Canada - Bog Forest MetaG ECP23OM2 | ecosystem: Environmental > Terrestrial > Soil > Wetlands ... | reverse complement strand
TGCAGAAGATACATCCGGCAAACAGCCAGGAGACGCGAGAACTCATCAGGAGAGTGGGAGAGCCAGCCGCATACGCAGCGCTTGGCAGGGACGGCCTTAAATGGGTTCGAGTGCATCCGACCGAGTTTCTGGAGAGGACATTGAAGCGAGTAGTCTACTTCTGGATTCCCAGGACAAGGCTGCCGCGATATGTTGCGTCATTTGCAGTTGCGTTGGGAGCACTCTGCGGTTTCATGATTCTGGTCATCCGAAAGCATCCGGCCGCCCTCATTGTAGGGATACTGTGGCTGACCTTTCCCGCCGTATATTATCTTGTTCTGTCCTATGCGCGATACCAGCAACCAATAGCGTTCTCGTTGTATCTCATGGCCTCAGTGCCGATCTCGGTTGTGTCTCGGACGCATCACCCTGAATCGAGTCCACGATTTGGGTGGTCATTGCCGTGGTGATCGGCGCGTTCCACCCTCGGCGGGGATTCTGCTCCTGTTTTCAGACATCCTCAGGCCGGCGATGTTGTGAGAGAACTGGAGGGGGCCGTGCGCTGCATGTTAGCGGCAGGTGACAATACGATGAAAACTGCCCCCCGGGCGAAGTTCGGCGGGCAGGGTGGGTTAGAATAACGCCCTGACTACAGCATCGCCAAGCGCTTCCTCGAAGCTCTTGTTGAAGAGCGAACCAAAGCTCATACGCCTGTCGATGGCATGCCCCAGGCAGACCGTGCTCGATGACAACAGCGAGAAAGCTCCGATTCGGGCTGATGTGCAACAGCCACAGATTAATGGTCTGGCAGGCCGAGTGCCTGGAACTATTGCGATCAAGCAATCTCACCGAGCTTAAACTCGTTATTACTCCCAGCGATTGGCCAAGGACGGCAAAGCGAAGTCTGCTGACCCGAATCACTGCCGATCCTAATGGCCTCGCGTTCAAAGCCTACGATCGACTTGCCAGCAGAGCGTCGCGGGCCAGGCGAATAGTGGACATGGCGAAGGAGCTCGAGGGTGTGGAGCATCTCACTTGCCAGCCCATCCTAAAGGGGAAATTCTCCCAGTATTTTGCAGCCGAAGACGTTGCCATGGTGCGCGGTTACGATCTGGATTTTATTTTGCGGTTTGGCTACGGCATTATTCGCGGGGAGATTTTGCAGTCTGCGCGATATGGCGTGTGGTCCTATCATCACGATGACGAGGAGAAATACAGGGGCGGGCCGCCTGCGTTTTGGGAAATCTATCGGAATGACCCGAAGACGGGGGCGATCCTTCAGCGCCTTACGGATACTCTCGATAGCGGCATCATTTTGCAAAAAGGATTCTTCCCGACGATCAGATGTTCATGGCAAAAGAACTACGATCAGGTGCTGTTTGGAAGCACAGAATGGCCGCTACGCGTATGTCGCGACATCCTCAACGGGTGCGCGGGTGGCACCGACGGCCAGGCCTCGACCACCAAAGCGCCTCTCTGTTTTCGTCCGACAAACTTACAGACAATGCGCGCGGCCGCAAAAATGAGCGCCGCCTTCGTGAAAGAGCAACTTCAAAGCCTGATCCTGCGGGAACAATGGCACGTGGGGATCGTTCGCACGCCAATTTACGCTTTCCTCGCGTCCACTGGGACACCAACTGTCGAGTGGTTACCGGATTTGCCACGAACGCGATTTATCGCGGATCCCTTCGCCATCAAAAGAGGCGCGGAATTGGCTATTTTGGTGGAGGATTTCGACCTCCTTCAAAGAAGAGGTCAAATTTCGGCAATTTGTTCAGCCGATGGCGGCCGAAGCTTCTCTCCTCCCGTGCCGATTTCAGGCGCTGACTTTGATCAGCAGGATCACAAGTCATACCCCTACCTCTTTGAACATGAAGGAGGAATCTACTGCGTGCCGGAGACCTGCGAGAAAAATGAAGTTGCGCTCTACCGTGCGCTTCAGTTTCCGCGGAAGTGGGAGCGCATTTGCACACTTTTAGAAGGCATCGCCGCAGTTGATAGCACCGTGTTTCGGCATGATGGCCATTGGTGGATGTTTTACTCGGACCGCGATCGCGGAAGTAATGTGAAACTCTACCTGGCCATGGCTCCCAGGCTTGATGGACCCTGGAATGCGCACCCAGCGAACCCTGTGAAGACAGACATCAGCAGCGCGCGGCCAGGAGGCACACCGTTTGTACACGATGGCGCGCTCTATCGCCCCGCCCAAGACAGCACGAATACCTACGGGGGAGGCCTCGTCATTCACCGCGTGGTTAAATTAACGGCAACGCAATATGAGGAGGAAGTTGTTTGCCGCCTGGCAGCCAAGCGCAACGGCCGATACCCTTGCGCTTTCCATACACTGGCTGCAGCGGGGGATCTGTCGGTCGTTGACGGGAAAAGATACGTCCTGCTGCCTCAACTGCTTCCAATCACGCTGCGAGACAAGTTCCGCTCACTTATTCAACGCGCTGTGCGAAGGTGAATTCTGCTGTCTACGAAAACTTCTTGGCCCGGTGGTTTGAGAAGACAGATGGGCAGATGGAACTCAGCGGGCAGCGCTAGTTTCCAATCGCGCGGAGATGTCCGCAAGCCATTGTTGCACGAGCTTCTGCCAACTGAACTCTTGCACGCAGAGCCTCCGGCCATTTGCCCCGAGACTGCGCGCCAATGCAACATCATCCGCGAGACGAAGGATGCAATCGACGAGGGGTTTGGCCTGTTCCGGCGGCACCACCATGCCCGCCCGGGCATCCGACAGAATGCGCGCCATTTCTCCCCGGCCCGAAAAAATCACCGGGACTCCGCTAGACAATGCGGGAAGCGACTTGGATGGCCGGGCGCTCAGATGGACTGTCTGATCCTTCAGAGTAACGAGGGCTCCCCTGGCAATCGACCACCAGCGAGGCATTTCCACTAGTGGAACCGGTTCTGCAAAAACTACGCTTGACAGTCCACGACGGTCACTCTGCGCCTTTAGCTCCGTTTTCACAGGCCCGTCACCAATGAGGACCACGGCGATGTCTTGCCGATACCGAAGTGCGTCGGCGGCATCCAGCAAAAGGGTCAAACCTTGAGCGTGGCCGATTGTGCCCGCATATAGAAATACGGATTTGCCGGCGAGTTTGTGCCGCTCAAGGAGTTCTTGGTCGGCAGTTCGCGGCTGAAAGAGTTGCGTATCCACACCGATTGGCAAGAACAAGATCTTGTTCTGTGGCACGCCCTTCTCTTCGAACAATATCTTTCGTATCCCCTCGGTGACCGTGCCCACAAAATCCGCGGACCTATAAAGGAAACTCTCCAGTTTTTGCGCCATTTGGAGAAGAAAGCCAGAGCTAACGAACCCGCTATCCGCGATCGCATCGGGCCACAGGTCGGAAACATTCATGACCCAACGGGCACCTTTCAAGCGCGCAATTGCCAGAGCCGTGAGCGCAAGGAACAGGGGAGGTGAGTCAACAAAGACAATATCCGGCTTCTCCATCCAGAAGAAAGCCAGCCACGCAGAGATGCAGAACGAAATGTAGTTGGTCAGCCTGGGAAGCAAGCTGGCTGACTGTGCCGGATAGACCCAGGATCGAAACACAGGTATGCCGTCGCGCGTTTCGCGCACGAAGAGCCGTCCACGATATCCATCGAAAATACGTCCCGTTGGGTAATTCGGCAGCGCGGTGACTACACGAACGTCGTGCCCCTGGCGCTTGAGTTCTGAAGCCAAACTGCCCATCAACACCTGGGCACCGCCGACTTCGGGAGGGTAATACTGGCTAAGGAGAACAAACTTCAAACTAAAACCTCGCAATAGAAAAATAGTCAGCGCCGATGAGGGTTTTTCCAGGTCATGTCCTGGCAGAAAGAACGCTGCTGGATGCGCACTCTATCAATGCCGGCATGAAACCATCGAGGGGCGCCAACACGGGGGCTTCAAGGGGATCCCCAAGACGACAACCAGTGGAGCAGGTCGCAGCCAATCTTTGAACTTCCCGATAGCGCACAACGCTGAATTCGTCATGGGCATACCGGCCGTTCAGGAAGTTGATCGTGTCATTCAGCTCGCGTGCAAATCCGCTTTCGACACTATGGAATCCTTTAGTCACAAAATCGATCAGCGCGGCCCCGGGCGCACGCATTCCTTTTCCGATTCCTGCAAATGCGATTCCTGGTTCAAAATCCTGGCGCGACCATAGATTGCATGCGTCCACGACCGCGGTTAAGCGCGGCGCAATCCCCAAGATATTTTCGCTGCCACTCGTGTAGTCCCGGTGAGCCGTGCATGCGATCACGACCTCGGCATTGTGCAGAGCCAATAAGAGATTATTCGTAAAGTGGCGGGCCAAGCCCATTTTCTGGAGATTCTGGTCGTCGGCCTTGACATAAGGGTCGTGAATTATTGCGTTGGCCCTTTTCTCAAGAAGCAGTTTCGCAAGCACAAGGGAAGGTGAGTTCCGCGTATCTTCGGAATTGAACCGGTATGCGGCCCCTAGAACAGCGATATGCCGGTCTTTTAGATCGCCGCACAGAGATTCCGCCAAGCCAATCGTCCAGCCCGGCGACCCATCGTTGATCCTGCGCGCCTGTTCGATGAGACTCTTGGGCGAACGGTCTCCGCTCTCTAGCCTTCTCCACAAAAGCAGAATACCGTCCTTCGGCAAACAGTGCCCACCCACGCCGACGGTGGGAACCAGAAGACCGCCGCTAGGAACAGCATTGGAATCACGAGAGGCCGAATCGGTCTGTCCGAGATTCTGGTTGACCGCATCGCGCAACTGAAAGAAGTCGAGATCCGACTGATGGCAATGGCGGACGATTTCCGCGGCATACGCAATGCGCACGTCGCGGTAGGCATTCTCCGTGGTCTTTACAATTTCGGCGGTTAGAGCGTTGGTCTCGTGCAAGGTGCCGGACGTCACAATCCTGGAATAGACAGAACGAATGAGGCGGGAAGTAATCGGCAGCAGCCCGGAGACGAGCTTATCCGAGGTGCGAACTCGTTGGACCAAACGCCCCGGCATCACACGGTTGGGGCTGAACCCAAGCAGGATGTCACGCCCGTCGAGCAATTCGTATGCCGCAAAGTGCTCGCGGATCAGCGTGGTCATCGAGGAAGGCGCCAGCGTTGATTCGATAACGATAAGAGGGATGTTTCCCGCGGGCCGGGCTTTCAGTGCAAGTGCCAGCTCTCGAAGAGAAGAAAAAAGCGGCCCGTAGTCGGGTTCCAGAGCATTCTTGTCGGTCTGTACGCAAACGAGCACCATATCCGCATCCCGCAGTTCGGAGTATTCATGAGTGGCACTCAGTAGCCCCACTTCAACGGCTTTACGCACAATCGTGTCGAGTTCCGGTTCGACACCGCGAATGGGTGACGTGCCGGAGTTTATTGCGTCTACCTTCCACCCCGAGGTAGGCGAATTTCGCTGCACGACAAGAACTTTTGCCGGCTGCTCAGTTCCTTCTTTGATCTGTGCAGCCGCCAGCATGGCCGCCATGGGCATCCCAACGATTCCGGGCCCAATTACGGCGATTTTGCGAAGTTGCCAGCTCTTGGGTGAGTCATTTTCAATTGTAAGCGGCATGAACCTGCCTCTCTGTGCTTTGAGAAGCATCAATAAACTGCCGGTGCCACAATTCCAGGTTCAGGAGCCCCCAAAGCCGGCGGCCGAAGGGTTGTTCTTCGTCGAGGAGTTTCTCGACCGACGCCATGTCATACAGGCCTCTGGAACGGCATTCGGACGAGAGCAGCGTGTCCCGCATAAACTCGTGAGCGCGTCCTCGCGCCCATAAATGCAGCGGAACCGGGAATCCTTTTTTGTCTTTGCGATTCAAGATCCTGGGAGGGAGGACATCGCCGATTGCGCGTTTCAGGGCATATTTCATTTCGGCGCCCTTGAACTTCAACGGCGCGGGCATGGAAGTAACCAGGTCCACGAGCCGATAGTCCAGGAGAGGCACTCGTGATTCCAAGGAAGCCGCCATGCTGACGCGGTCTTCCACTTGCAACAAGGCGGGAAGACTCGAGACCATATCGAAATGGGTCATCTTGTTGTAGTAAGACTTCGTATCCGGGTGGTTAAAGATACTCTGAAACCGGTCGAACGCCGCTTCGCGGTCAAATCCCGCGCGAAAATCCTCACTGAATAACTCCAGCGCTCCGCCGCTGCGATCGATCAACTGAAAGTAACGACGGTCCATGGGTGCAAAGGCGCCCTCCTGCCAGAAAGCCCGCAGCATGGGTGTGTACTGCTGCAAAGCCGGCAGGTTGGGGAGGATCGAGCGGAGCGAAACGATGTGCTCATTCTCCTCATTCGATTCAAAGATCGCGCCCTTCAGGGCCTGCTCGAGGTATGCCACCACATAGCGGGCGTATCCTCCGAAAATTTCGTCGCCGCCCTGGCCTCCAAGTACCACCTTGACTTCTTTCCGCGCCGCACACGCCAGGATGTACTGCGGGAAAAGACCAGGACCTCCCGCCGGCTCATCCATGTGCCAGATCAGGCGCGGAAGAACGTCCACAAACTCGATCTCGTTAGGATTGATGACAAAGGGCTGTGCATTGCATGCGGCGGCCACTTCCAGAGCGTAAGGAGATTCGTCGAAGTCCGGCCCCTCCGCGAATGCACCGGTGAACGTTTTGATCCGTTGAGTGGAGTGGCGTGAAGCCAGCGTGGTAACAATGCTGGAATCGAGGCCGCCGCTCAAATAAGCCCCTAGCGGAACGTCACTGCGCATCTGGATTCGCGCGGCATCCTCAACGAGCGCCCGAATTTCGTCCAGAAAATATTTTTCGGTATGAGCCAAATCGACATGAAAGCGGGGTTCCCAGTAGCAAACCGAGCGCATGCTGAGGTCTGAGAGTTCGATAATCTGATAATGCCCGGGCAAAAGCTTAAAAACACCGTCGAACAGCGTTCGCTCACCTAGCACGAATTGAAAAATCAGATATTCGCGAATAGCGCTCTCGTCCGGCTGAACCGACCAATCCGGATGCTGCAGCAATGCTTTGATCTCCGAAGCAAACAAGACCGCGTCAGAGGTCAGACAATAATAGAGCGGCTTGATGCCAAGGTGATCCCGGGCGGTGACCACTCTATGCCGGTGGGGATCATAGATCAGGAAGGCAAACATGCCGTTCAGCCTGGCAACGAAGGACTCTCCGAATTCCAGGTACATGTGCAGGATTACTTCAGTGTCGGATTTCGTCCGAAAGGTGTGGCCCAGTTGAATAAGTTCGTTGCGTAGTTCGACGTAATTGTAAATTTCCCCGTTGAAGACAATCGTCAACCCATCGGCGTACATGGGTTGGCTTCCGGACTGCGCATCGATGATTGTCAGTCTCTTGTGACCAAAGCCGATTGGACCGTCAAGAAAGTAGCCGTCTTCATCAGGACCACGATGGTGCAGGACAGCAAGCATCCGGCCGAGCATCTCTCGATCGACGTGCTTGTCCTTCGTTTGAATGATACCCACCAGTCCGCACATCAAAACACTCCCAGGAACACATTCCACAGCCCAAGCCGGAAACCTGCCATGGTTTTCTTGGCTTTCGTGGATGCACAGAACAGGCGCAAGCCCTAACCACTACTTGTTTAAGCAGCATACGGACGTCTCATTAAGGCAGAGTGACGCGCTAATGAACGTTTGTGGCCACCGTCCGAGAGATAGCCAATCGAGTATCTTCGCCAGTAGTGCACAGGATTTGATTTCAGAACAAGTGTGGCAATGGCCGGTGTGCTTTTTATGGGGGCAGGCTGGTCTGGATGTCCTGTCTTAGTGCGTTTGGCCTAGTCTTCACTCCTGCGTAACTCAGCTTTAATTTGCCTTCGATTATTCTATCGAGAAAGCGTCGAAGCAAGAACAGCCACGCTGGCTCCATCTGCAAAGACAAGTCTGGCGGACCCTTCGACGTTGTCCGCGCCTTTTCCGGATATCCAATCCGAGGAAGGCTATCCCGTGGCCTTCCGCCGTTAGCGACAGCCCGAAAGTTGCTCAGAGTCCGCACTGAAGCCACGGGTAGAGTGAAAAAGGTCAAAGCGAATCATGCTACACATGCGAATTATCAGATCGCCTCTCGCCGATGAGGAATATCAAACGATTCTGAGCGAATATAACCGGCTCACTCACGCTGGGATTCCAATGAACGAGTTCCTGCGCTGGGTCCAGGACAGCCCGGGGGGAGCCGCATGGCATGCGCTGCTCCAAACGGACGAGGGCAGAGTGGTGGGTCACACTTCCGTGCTGCCTGTGACCGCACGCTGTCGCGATGCACGCCTGATCGCGGCAATGTCCGAGTACTCGTTTGTGCATGAGGACTTCCGGAGACTGAAGATTAGCGGCTTTGAAAACGTCAGCAGGCCACCTTTCATTATCCTTCTTGATCAGTTGTTCCAGCACTGCCAAAAAGGAGGGTGGGGACCCATTTTTGCCTCCACCAATGAAAAAAACCAGATTTTCACGCGCAAAGTCGGTCTTCGCCCCGCGGAGTTTCCCCTCATGGAGTGCCTGCTGATCTTGCGGCCCTCGGGCGCGGCACGTCACACCCCAAACATTTCAAACAAGCAGCGAACAGCCCTGTTCTTCGCAGGGGTAGCCCAGAAAAGTCTCTGGTCCGTTGCGAGGCACTTTCCTGGCGAAAACAACAGCGTTCACGCAGTTTCCATCGGAAGTGAGAGCCTTCGATTGGAAGCGGAGCGGCTGACTTTTTATGAGGAGAACGAATCGTTCCGGTGGCGCTACATTCCAGAGCAATATATTCACTATGAGATCGCTCGCTCCCCGGAAAGCTATGTAGTAGCCAAACGCGGAGGGAAGGACCGGTACCTGCGCGTCTGCCAGTACCGTCTGAGTTCGGCGGACGGGGTGAATGCAGTTGTGCGGACTCTGATTGAACAAGCTCGAAAGGATGATGCCATTGGAGTTCGTTGGGCAGTCTATGATGATGGCGCGTTGTCGGAGAAAATCGTGGGCAGATTGAAGCGCATGGGGTTTCTGTGTGCGCGCCGGGTTCGGATTGTCATGGTCCACAAGAACTTCCCAGAGTACCTGCAACCTGAATTATGGAGAATGAGCGACTCTCACTTCTGTTTCGATCCATGAGGCAAATGGATATAGATGGTGATGGCATTTACTCACGCCAAGTTGCTTGAGCAAGGGACGGCTAACATCGGGTTTACAGTTCGTGATTGCCTAAACCGCCATGAATTTGCTTTCCGGCGATTCCGAACTTCAGCGGGAAAGTCCGGGTTTTAACCAATCTGCAACCCAGCGTTCTTCTCTCGTCCACAACGTACCCACTAGTATCCGCCTTATGTCCCCAGAGATCGGGACGGACGGGCTGCTTTCCAGACTACGTGTATGGCCGTTGCGCCTAACTTCAATCTAGAGTTCTATCTCACGCGCGAGCGGGCGAGGCTCGGCCAGAGATTTCTGCGTTTCGCCGTAATTGCTTTGATGGGCATCAGCATCGTGGCCCCAGTGGTGCGATTTTCCGATGAGTTTTGGTTGAAACTGGACCAAATCTTCCTGGTGCCTGTCGCTTTGATTTACTTGTGGCTTCTGTTAGCTGGCCTGGCGCGGCCCATTCGACTGAATGCACTCTTTGGCGTTGCCCTGACGTTTTGCATGTGTATCGCAATGTCGCTGGTTTACGGCACGCAGGTAATGGGTCATCCATTGTTCCTGGCCGATTTATATGAACTGCCCAAAACCTTCATTCCCGTCATTTTCTTTACGTTGGCCTATGAGGCGGATTTCTCCGAAGAAACTCTTCGAACGCTCGGTGCGAGTCTGTTTCCGGCGATCCTTTTGATTTGCGTTTATGCGTACGGTCAGTGGTTCAACATGGAGTTTACGCGCTACCTGCAACCGTACTATTCCGGAGGTCTTCACGATGATGGTGGGCTAGCGCATTACCGGCGCGTCTATTCGACGCTCAGCAACCCAAACTATCTGGGAATGTTGATGACTTGGATGGCGTCTATATTTGCAATGGCGGTGCTGTGCCGAGTAGGAAGCCGCTTCTGGAATATCACCGCGCTTCTTGCGTCCCTTACCACGCTGGCCATGACCGGATCGCGTTATGGAGTAATCGACACCGGATTCGCGTTGCTTCTAGTTTTCTTCCTGTCAGCGCTTACTGAGATCAGCAAGAGAAGGCGGAGAGGGATTCTGCTTGCCGGCGTTCCGCTGATTTTGGGCGCTTATCTCGCCGTCACGATGAGTAACCGGGCGACTCTGGATAGAGTCCAAATGCTCGGGAAACCGTTTCAAGAGAATTCGTTGCGGATGCGCCTCGATAGCTTATGGGTAGAGGCCCTAGACAAGTTCGTCCAGTCGCCTCTGTTAGGTCACGGACCGGCCAAAGCCATATTCTGGGGCGTCATTACGGATTCCGAGTATCTTCACGTGTTGAAGGAATTCGGGGTCGTCGGGCTGCTGCCCTATCTTTGCTACTTCCTTCTGCCTCTTTGGCTGGTCTGGAAAGGACTAAGGCACGTTCGCGAGGCCGGTCCTTGGCTGGAGTTGCAATATCCCGCGACATTTTGGGCCGTCTCCGTTGCCTTCATCCTGATCATGACCGCCTTGGTCATGAACATAGGCATGTGTACCTATTTCAATCCTTCTCTTGTCGCCTTTCTGTGGATGTGGATGGGCATCGGCGCCCGTTGTGCCGGGCAGCTCCGGGCCGCTTCCGGGTTCCATGCAGGATTGTCACAATTCTGAAAAGAAATCTAGCCCGCGCCATCCATGGTTTTTCTTTTGGGGTTGGCAGGATAACCGCAAATGCCAGGGGGTTGAATCATCGACTTGAGTCCAAAATGTGTCCCGGGCCAACTCCGACATGTCGATTTCAAATCAATTCATGCAGACCGATTGTGAATAGCATTATTCATCCGCTTGTTATTCTGCTCTAACAAACGCAGCTTATCGTGCGCAGTATAGATTTCAGTTTGGTGCCTTTCCAACAGTCGAACCAGCACTTCGACAAGCAAGTTATGCTTTTCAGATCGTTGGGCTTGGGGGACTCTCTGTGAGTCAGAGAGCGAAGCTGTATGCCGTTTTCAGTACATGAGAGAGCAACTTCACCGGGCCTGCGGGGTGCCGAATGGTACGCGGCCTATGTTAAGCACCAGCATGAAAAGAAGGTGGCGCAGCTCCTCGAACTGAGGGGAATTGATGTTTTCCTGCCGCAGCAGAAAGTGGTCCATCGGTGGAAAGACCGAAACAAGACACTTTTCCTGCCCTTGTTTCCGGGGTATGTATTTTTGAACTCTACGCTGCAGGACGAAATTCAAATTCTCAACACGCCTGGCGTGTTCTTTCTCGTTGCAAGCGCCGGACGCGCGTGCCCAATTCCCCGGCAAGAAATCGAGTCCATTCGCCGGGTAACGGAGAGTGGCATCCAAGCGCTGCCTCACCCCTTTGTCAGCACAGGAGATCGAGTGAGGATTTTCTCCGGTCCGCTCTCCGGAGTCACCGGCATACTGACTCGCTTCAAAAATCAATATCGCGTTGTGCTTGCCGTAGAGTTGTTACAACAGGCCGTGTCGATCGAAGTGGAAATCGGCAACGTGGAGCGAATTCCGGGCTCCCTAAGTATCCACGGCCGATCAGCAGTGAACCTGATGAGAACCGCGTAAAGGATCTTCGATTGCGTCCCCGCGCAAGAATGAAGCTGTAAAGGCGGTTAGAAAGCCATGCGACGCTCCGACAAGTACGAAATCCTTCCACCGACTGCTGCCCCGCCAAAAGGGCCTGTAGCTTCGTTCGGAACAACGGCCGTCGCTTTTCATGAGCAGGACTACACTTGGGAGCAGGCCGTCCGGGTGCTCCGGAATAAACTTCGCTTTGGACTCGTAGTTGCGTGCGCCCTCACCGGACTTGTTGTCTTGTACGCGTTGGCACAGAAAGACTATTACCGCCCGACGGCCCGGCTGGAGATTGCGCCACTCGGCAGTGGCATAAAAACCCTGCATGAGATCGATTCAGGCAACGATCCGGACAATCAGGACTACCTGGAGACACAAGTTCAAATCCTGGGAAGTAACGCGCTGGCCGTTAGTGTGATTCGTGAGCTGCATCTCGACACAAATCCGGAATTTGTGAGCAAAGAGGAGAGCAAGCAACTCTCCGAACCACAGGCTGGCCAAGTGGCTCCCAGAGTTGTACCCGGCGGATTCGCGGTATTACAAGAGCAACTCGACCTGGCTGATCTGACTCCTTCAGAATCAGCCGTACTGGAGCGGTTTCGCCACAACCTGGCGATCAATTCCGTCCGCAATACCCGGCTTGTGGAAATATCTTTCACCAGCCATGACGCTCAGCTTGCCCGGTTGATCACGAATACGCTGGTGACCAAATTTATAGATCAGAACTACCGACACCGGTACACGACGACAATGCAGGCGTCGGAGTGGCTATCCGCCCAACTGAACGATCTACGCCAAAAAGTGGAGGAATCGGGGCAGGCAGTTGCCGATTATCAGAAGAAATATGGATTAGTCGAAGCAGACGATCGGGATGTGCCCATGGCGCAGTTGATGAATGAGGTGAGCCGGCAATTGAGCGATGCGCAGGCGAGCCGGATCGAAGAGGAAGCTTACGTGCGGATGATCGAGCAGGGTCATGGAGGCACAGTGCCCGCATTGCGGGACGACAAGTTGTACCAGGACCTGATGATCCGTTACGCGGATTTGCGGACGCAACTGGCGCAAGCCAGGACAGTATACGGCGACGCAAACGTTAACGTGCAAAAACTGCAAGATCAGATTGCCGAGGTGTCCCTGCAAATCGACGCCGAGCGCGCGAGAGTGATCGAGCGCACTCGTGCAGCGTACGCCGCCGCAAAGCAACGCGAAGAGCTCATGATGGAAGAGCGCGAAAAGCTCCGCGATGGCATGAGCCATATCAGTTCGCAACTTGCCTCCTATCACATGCTCAAGAACGAGGCGAATGCGAACGCCGAGCTGTACAACACCTTGCAAGGGCGTTTGCGGGAGGCGGGAATTTATGCCGGGCTCCGGTCCAGCAACATTCGAGTGGTGGATCTGGCAATGAAACTGCGCAACGCGACCGGCCCTCATCGAAAGGTGATTGTCGCGCTTGGGGCGATTGGTGCAGGCCTGATTTCCGTTTTGTTGATGTTCGCTCTTGAGAGTTTGCGAAACACCGTGCGCACGCCCGACGACATAAGAATCTGGACAGGTTTGCCGTCCCTCGCGCTGCTGCCCTCGATGGGCAAGGTGCCCGTAGCCGAAACGCAGGAAGCAGCCGCCGGCAGCATGTTCTCCCGTCTCCAGCGAGCGCCCAAAGAAAAGGGCGAGAACAAAAGTGTATCGATCATGAAGGCGTTGACGGCGGAATCAGAATCCATGCGAGATCTGCGCACATCGCTTCTCTACGCGAAGGAAGGAAACATGCCCAGAGTGGTGCTCATATCTTCGCCGGCGGAGGGGGAAGGAAAAACGACCGTAGCAGTCAACTTTGCCATTGCGCTGGCGCAACTCGGGAAGACGTGCCTCCTCGATGCTGATCTCCGGCAGCCGGCGATTGGGCGCGCGTTCAAGATTGCCGGCAAAAGCGGCCTGAGCGACGTATTGAAGGAGTCGTCCTCCTTGCTTGGCGCGCTCGTCCACCTTCCCGGATTCGACAACCTTGCAATATTGCCCTCGGGGGCGCTTCCGGATAATCCCGCGGACGTTCTTTCGTCGCCGCAAATGTCGAAACTCCTCGATACCTTAAAGGAGAGCTTTGATTACATCGTGATCGACTCACCTCCGGTGATACGTTTTTCCGATGCCCGTTTTCTTTCCTCACTCGCGGACGAAGTTGTGCTGGTTGGACGTTACGCTGTGACCACGCGGAGAGCCATTCAGCGAACAGCGGAACTGCTCAATGAAGTGCATGCTTCGATTGCAGGCGTGGTCCTGAATGGCATTGATCTCACGTCTCCCGACTACAACTATTACACCTACGGATATAGAAAAGGGCGAGGGAAGAGATTAGAAGATCCCGTGGCGGATGGTACAGGAATGAGCGGCTCCGGCGAAAGCGGAACTCCGGGCGCAATGAGCGCCCATGCCTGAGAAAAAGAGATTCTCGGAGATCACGAAAAGGCCTCAGTCAGGATGTGTGTCATGTGTCTAACTTTCAAAACAAGTTGGCGCGTCCCCCGGCTCCGTCGAGGCATTCGCTTGAGTTTGTTGGGCGTGCTTGGAATGACGTCGATCCCTTTGCCGTCACATGCTCAGAACGCGGCGGCGAGCACTGCAATCCCAGCGGTGGAAGAGTACAAAATTGGGCCGGCGGATGTTCTCTCGATTACCGTGGCTGATGCTCCGGAGTTTGGGGGCAAACTCCGAGTAAGCGACACAGGCGTGATCCAGATCAATGGCCTAAGCGAACCCCTATTGGCGGAAGGTCTTTCACCGATCGAGCTTTCACTATCGATCCGACAGGGCCTGATCAACGCCAAGCAGCTTCGCAATCCCAAAGTCATTGTGTTCATTGACGAATACCACGGACGGACGATTACCGTGCTGGGTTCCGTCTCGAAGCCCTCCGTTTACAGCTTAGCGAAACGAACGAATGTTCTTGAAGCACTCTCCATTGCGGGAGGCCCCCTTCCCAATAGCGGCAATACCGTCACGGTTGTGCGGGGCGCGGCCAGCGCGGAGGCCACTGGAACTCCGATTGGCACGGTCCAAATCATCGATATTGCGCGACTCACTCGGGGCGAGGATCTTTCCGCCAATATTGAAGTCCGAAACGGAGACGTGCTCAATGTTTCGCCGGCTCAGGTCGTCTACGTGGTTGGCGCCGTAACGAAGCCCGGCGGATTCGTGCTGTCGAATCCAACCGAAGGCATCTCCGTTGTCCAGGCCGTTGCTCTCGCAGAGGGTTTCAAGCCGATGGCCTCCACGCACCAAGGCCTGATTATCCGGCAGTCCACCGCCGCACAAGGACGGAGCGAGATCCCTGTCGATGTCGAAGCACTGATGAAGGGCAAGGAAGCTGATCTGATACTCGCGCCAAATGACATCCTCTACATTCCGGAGAGCGGCAAAAAGAAAGCGCTTAAGGCCATGGGTGAGATCGCTGTCGCTACCATCACCGGAGTTGCGATTTACGGGATCGGTTACAGGATCGGCACTTACTAGCCCGCACTTTTTCTATTCATCTCTCTTTATTGATCCCTTGATGATTCGATCTCTTTTTGGATGTAGTTTTGCAAGAAACGATGGAGCCGATTAGACCCGGCTTCTTTCCACAGACGGATTCGCTCCTTTGTCAATCAGAAATCGCCGACCGAACGGCCGGAGGCGAGAGGATAACCAATGAATAGCGTCGAACGCGTTTGTGTAGGAGTGGTGGGGTGCGGTTACTGGGGCCGTAATCTTGTTCGCAATTTCCACCAATTGGGAGCTTTGGCCGCCGTCTGTGACGTCGAGCCGCGCAACCTCGAAGAGATGCGCCAGACTTATTGCGTATCGGGGACTGGGCGTTACGACGAATTGCTAGCGATGCCTGAGGTGCAAGCCGTGGTGATCGCCACTCCCGCAGCTAGCCACTTCGATCTTGCAAAGCAAGCCATGCTCCGCGGGAAAGATGTTTTTGTGGAAAAGCCCTTAGCCTTGCGTCTCCAAGAAGGAGAAGAACTCGTCGAAATCGCACGCAAACACTCACGGATTCTGATGGTTGGCCACCTGCTCCATTATCATCCGGCGATAGTAGAGCTTCGCCGCCTGCTGGATCTGGGTGAGTTGGGCCGCGTCGAATACATCAGTTCCTCGCGGCTTAATCTGGGCAAGCTCCGCACGGAAGAGGACATCCTCTGGAGTTTCGCACCGCATGATATAGCCGCGATTCTTCATCTTCTTGGCGAATCCCCTACCAGCGTGGCGGCGCAAGGCGCGAGCTATCTGAACCACCCGATTTGCGATGTGACCTTGACAATCCTTGGATTCAAGAGCGGCGTGAGAGCCCATATATTTGTGAGCTGGTTGCATCCCTTCAAGGAACAGAAGCTCGTGATTGTCGGCGATCGCAAGATGGCCGTTTTTGACGACACCCAGCCCGACCAGAAGCTGGTTCTCTTTCCGCACAGGATCGAGTGGGTGCATCGCCAGCCTGTGGCGCGGAGAGCGGAGGGCGAAGTAGTTCAACTGAGCAGACAAGAGCCACTTCGAGCGGAGTGCTCGCATTTCCTCGACTGTGTTCGCGATCGGACGACACCGCAAACGGACGGAGAAAATGGACTGCGCGTCCTTCGCGTTCTTCATGCCGCGGGTCAGTCCGTGCGCGAACAGGGTCACCCCGTTTCCCTCGAGACTCGCAGTGCGCCCCCGTTTTTTGTTCATCCATCCGCTTTTGTGGATACTCCCTGTGAAATCGGGGAAGGCACCAAGATTTGGCATTTCTCTCACGTGATGCGCGGCTGCCAGATCGGCGCAAACTGCAATCTCGGGCAGAACGTAAATGTCGCTCCCGGCGTGCGCATCGGGGAAAACGTGAAAATTCAAAATAACGTTTCCCTCTACACGGGTGTGGAGCTGGAGAACGACGTTTTCTGCGGACCCTCTATGGTTTTCACGAATGTCATGACGCCACGCAGCCACGTCAATCGCAAATCGGAATACCAGCGCACACTGGTGAAACGTGGCGCTTCCCTAGGGGCAAACTCGACGGTCGTATGCGGTGTGACGATTGGCGAGTATGCCTTCGTTGGAGCGGGTGCGGTTGTGACTAAAGATATTCCGCCTTATGCCCTGGTGGTTGGGGTTCCCGCTCGCCAAATCGGCTGGGTGTGCGCCTGCGGAATACGCCTCGATGAGTACGATAGTCAGGCCGAGTGCCCGGCCTGCGGGAAGCGCTATTTGATACAGGATGGCGCCCGGGTTGTTCCGCACGTTGATTCATTCCCCAGCGAGACACTCGAGGTTCAGGAGATTTTGGATCTTCGGGAAGATGCACCTCCGGGCTTTCCCGAAATTTCACCCGCTATTCAACCGCGCGCGCAAGCCGCATCTGCAGGTAATAACTGAGGCCAGACCAAGCCCAGGATATTGCCGCACGCTGGCCCACCAGCGCTAGCCGAACGAATGTTCGGCTGGCTCCCAAAAACTATGGCAAAAGACGACATCAATTTCCGTGTACTCCTTCACGGTTTGGTCTATTTCTGCCGTAAATTCCCGGGCATTCTCTCGAGCCCGAGCTGGGAATTCCGTCACTACGATCCGAATCGACTTTCCGGGCTATTGCCGGCCGCAATCTACCTCCAGCGCTGTGACTTGGCGTATTCATGGGGTGGGCGTTTGATACTGGGAAAGTTTCTTTCGGCCGCAAGGGCCCTTCAAAAGAAAAACCTGATTATGTTCTGGTGCGGCAGCGACACACTAGCGGCCCTCAAGGACTACGAAGCCGGCCGTATCGATCCATGGATCGCCGAGAAGATTCATTGGGCCGGCTCACCCTGGCTTGCCGAAGAGGTGAGGGCCATGGGATTGCGATGCGAGTATGTGCCCACGACCTGGGTGGATGTTCCCGAGATATTGCCGCCGATGCCGGCAAAGTTTTCCGTGCTCGCTCATCTTTCGAGTGCCGCTCGAGTCGAACTTTACGGGATCGATCATCTCTTTGAAGTCGCCAGAAGAATGCCAGGGGTCGAGTTCCACGTTGTGGGCATACTTCCCGGCGAATCCTTGCGAGGCCCGGACAACGTCAAAGTGCATGGACGCGTGCCGTCGATGAATCCTTTCTTTCGTGAAACTTCCGTATTCTGGCGCCCCGCGCGCCATGATGGTCTCTCGTTTGTTGCCCTGGAAGCGCTGGGCCATGGCCGCCACGTGCTGTGGAGTTATCCATTTACTGGGGTCACGGTGGCGAAGGATGCGGTGTCGGGATACGCGGAAATCCAGCGATTGCATGATCTTCACCTTCAGGGCAAGTTGCAGATCAACCGGATTGGGGCAGACTATATCGCCTCCAATTTCACGCCTGGGCGAATCCGCCAGAACGTCCTGTTGCGCTGGAAACAAATCATCGAGTCTCAGGCAGGCGAGGCTGGCGCCCGATATTGCGGCGATCAACCAACGATCTGATCTTGGCCTTGTCAATGCCCGTACACGCAGAAAGGACAAAGGGTAACCGGCGCGTTCTGGTTCACGGCTTAGACTATTTTGGCCCTGCTTTTGCGGAGTTTATGACGGGCTCAGGCTGGGACTTTCAATATTATCCGGACAAGGGTCTAAGCAATCTTACCGCCATGACGAATGCGCTCAGGCAATGCGATCTCGTTTATCAGATCGGCGGCAGAGTAACGATTGGTAAATTCCTGCGGGCGGCAAAACTCCTCGGCAAAGACCGCATCGTCATGCATTGGGTTGGCAGCGACGCACTGGAGCAAAAAGAAGCGGCGGAAGCGGGCAGGGCGCATCCATGGGTGCTCAAAGCAATTCAGCATTGGGCCGACTCCGAGTGGATTTCCAAGGAAGTAGCCGCCTTTGGAGTTCCCTGTGAGTTGGTGCCACTACCTTCTCCAAAGGTGCCTGATCGTCCGCTGCCCTTGCCTGAGGATTTTCGTGTGCTTGTCTATGTCCCCTCCGTCGAGCGGTCTGAACAATACGGATTGGACATGATCCTGGAGGCCGCGCGTCAGCTTCCACAGATACAGTTTGAACTTGTGGGCCTTCGGGACGGGCCAGTCCCGAACCCTCCCCCAAACCTGTGTTTTCACAAGCGCATCCGAGATCTAACTGAATTTTACAAGCGGGCTTCCATTGTGTGGAGAGCCGCGCGTCACGATGGCCTGTCCTGGATGGTTTTGGAATCGCTAGGGTATGGCCGGCACGTTTTGTGGACCTATCCATTTCCATGTTGCATTCAGGCCAGGTCCGCTTCTGAAGCCAGCGCCCACATTCTGCGTCTCTATCAGCTGCACCAGGAACGGCAGCTTCAGCTCAATGAAGAGGGCGTGCACTTCATGGCGGCCAGTGAATATAACCCGCAGAATTTCAGGAACAAGATCAAGTTGCGCCTGCAGACAATCGTTGAGTCCTAATCCTACGACTGTGGAGACCTCTAAAAACAGGAAATGAAGACAAACATCATCCGTGCCTTGTTCTTGCTACTTTTCCTGCTTGTCGAGAGCTCCGCTCCAGAAGTATCCGCGGCACACAAAGGCGCTTCCTGGCATGTCGCTGCCCAGGGGGCCATATCGAAGCCCGAGGTCCCATCCTCGAATGAGAAAAAGCAGGGCAACAAACAACTCGGGGACCATTATCTGATGCTCGTGAACACTGCTGTCGCCTCCTATATGACGGAAGACAAGTTGCGGCAGTTCGACAAATCCCCTTACGACGGCATCGCGGTCGCATTTCTTCATGCATACGACACTGCCGCCCCACCTTCAGCGGCCTCCATCGATCAGCAAATCGCCGGCTGGAAGAAATTCACAGAGAAGGATATCTGGCCATGGGTTTACGTGAATCGAATGATTGGGATGAGCCTAGCCGAAAACAATTCCTATTCCGATAATCCTTATTTTCGGCAAATTGCGGGGGCCGACCTGGACAACAAGCGCGGCGCGCGCGCTGATTTTCTCCAAATCTGGCGAAATTCGCTGTCCGCTGCACGTGACGCAAACGTTCCCGGAGTTGTCTGTGATTTAGAGTTCTACAACTATTACAAGGAATACGATATCGGGGAATTGGCTGGCCAAACCGGCAAGAAGCCATCGGAGGCTGCCGAGAGCTTAAGAGCGCTTGGCGAAAGAATGGCCGATTCTGCAGCCGAAGCTTATCCGCATGCCACCTTGTGGCTGCTCTTCACCGGATTGACCCACACGGGTTACAAAAAGATCGCTGGCGTTCCCTATTACCCTTCGCCAACCTACATTGCGATTGGCTTGCTTGATGAGATTCGCAGTAAGAAGTTGCCGCTCAAGGTCTTGGCGGGCGGCGAAGGAAGTATCGGATACTGCCACGATTCTCTTGGCGAATTCAAGCAATCCATCCAAAAACGCCAAGCGGATCTGGCCGCGGATTTGCAAAAATACAACGGGATCCTGGAGCTTGCCGGAACCCTTGCGCTCTGGAGCGATCGCGCCGCCAAAAGGGATTGGATGACCGAGGGATCCTGCAAAACCTCAGACGCGGACACCATTGAAGAACTTCAGCCGTACATCGAGCTTGTCCTGACAAACTATCGATACAACTGGCTCTACGCAACTTCGGGGGGGAACTATTTTCCATTCCTTCCAGCAAATGCCCCGCGCTTCGATAAGGTGATCCAAAAAGCCAAAACCCATGCAGGGATTGCACCCCTGAAAGCACCGTGAGCTTTAGCAGCCAGGCAATTTTTTCTTCAGGCCAGATTTAAGATTCAGCCAGGCGATGTGAGGCGTTCCGCCCGTAACAGGGCGAGGAGGTAGCACCGTATGAATGTTCCGGAGTTCCGAGAAAACACTTCCAGCCACACTTGGATTAGTGTGGTCGGCGCGCGGCCGCAATTTGTGAAAGTGGCCCCCATCTGCCGCGCCATCGAATTGCACAACGCCACACCGGGCACAGTGCCTATCGATCACAGGATCATTCATACCGGCCAGCATTACGACCGCGACGTTGCCGAACTATTCTTCGAACAAATGGCCATTCCACGGCCCGATTTTAATCTCGCCGTGGGGTCGTCATCGCACGGCAAGCAACTTTCCCACATGATGCAGCGCATGGAGCCTATCCTAAAGACCGAGCGAATCGATTGGATGATTGTCTATGGCGATACGAATTCCACTCTTGCCGGTGCGCTGATTGCTTCTCGTCTGAAGATTCCTCTCGCTCATGTCGAGGCAGGCTGCCGGAGTTGGGATCTCGGCCAACCCGAGGAGCAAAACCGCATCGTCTCCGATCATCTCAGCCAACTGCTTCTTGCTCCTTCCAAAGCGGCGCTGGAGAATTTGCGGCGGGAAGGACTCGGCGGCGAGGCGGACCGTCACAAACGAAAGAGTATGCTGGTGGGTGACGTCATGTATGACGCCATGCTTCAACATCTAACGCTCGCTGAAAAGCGCACGGAAAGTAATCTGCAGGAGTTTGAGTTGAAGAGTAAGAAATATTATCTGCTCACACTCCACCGCGCGGAGAACACCAACAACCGGCGCCGCCTGGCATCCATTCTGTCGACGGTTAAGACCTTGGACCTTCCCGTTCTCTTCCCCGTTCATCCGCGGACCAAACAGGTGCTTTCCCTTTCCGGTATTTCGCTAAACGGGAGGATTCGCGCTGTACGGCCACTGGGCTTTCTCGAAATGTTGGCGATGGAAAAAAATGCCAAGAAAATCCTGACCGATTCGGGCGGGGTGCAAAAGGAGGCCTTTTATCTGGGGGTACCTTGCGTCACTTTGCGGGACCAAACCGAGTGGCCAGAGACCGTCGCGTGCGGTGCTAACCGTGTCTCCGGCACGGATCCTGATTCTATTCGTGAAGCCGTGCGCGACACGCAACCATCGGATTGGTCCACGCTTTCCGTCTACGGGGACGGCAAGTCCGCAACAAAAATTATCGATCACTTGGTGAATGCCGTACCGCACTGACGACACTCAATTGAGCCAATGCGTGCGGCGGGTGAATGAGAAGATACCGCGCCGCTCGCTCGCACCTCATCGCTCCAATGACTCTTTCCATGCAACAGCCCAAAGTTGTGCACATGACGTCAGTCCACGTGCCATTTGATCCGCGAATTTTTCATAAGGAATGCCGTTCACTGGCCGGGGCGGGATTTGACGTCACGGTCATCGGGACCGATTGGCAGGAGGGAGAAAGGGATTGCGTCCAAATCAAATCGATCCAAGGAGGTTCGTCGCGGTTAGGGAGAATGACTCGCACGGTATGGAGAATTTTCAGGGAGGCCAGAAAGCAACGCGCCGACATTTACCATTTCCACGATCCTGAGCTAATTCCCATCGGGCTCCTTCTCCGGGCGGGCGGCAAGGATGTAATTTATGACATCCACGAGGACAATCCCAAGGAGATTCTATCGAAACGGTATCTGCCGGGCTGGAGCCGCGGTGCCGTGTCCTGGGTCATCGCCAGGCTGGAAAACATGGCAAGTGGAAGATTTTCAGCGCTTGTCGTTGTGACTCCTTCCATCGCAAAACGCTTTCAGAAGCTGAACCGGCGCACGATCCTTGTCCACAATTATCCTTATGTCCGGGAGCTGCTGCAGGAAGGCAACGCAATTCCCTGGGACTCGCGGCGGGAGTCGGTTGCGTATGTGGGTGGACTCACGCTGCAACGCGCCGTGCGCGAGATGGTGCACGCCATGGCGCTTTTGCCCGATTCCCTTCCCGCAACACTGGAATTTGCCGGGCCAGAGATCAAAGGCGACGCGAATTTTGCCGAATTGCGGCAGCATCCGGGCTGGCGAAGGGTACAGCATCATGGATTCATCGATCAAAAGAGCGCCTTTCAGATACTCCAGAAGGTTCGCGCCGGGCTCGTTCTCTATCATCCGGAACCCAATCAAATTGAGTCCATGCCGCAGAAAATATTCGAGTACATGGGAGCCGGTATTCCGGTGATCGCTTCCGATTTCCCGCTCTGGCGGAGCATTATCGGCGGTGCAGGCTGCGGGTTTTTTGTTGACCCGCTAAAGCCCGCCGAAATTGCGAAGGCCATTGAATACGTGTTGACTCATCCCCGGGAAGCGGAAGAGATGGGCCGCCGCGGCCAAGCAGCGGTTCTCAAGCAATTCAACTGGGACAGTGAAGCGGAAAAGCTGTTGCAGCTCTATCGGGCGCTCAGGAACTGAGCTAATGCGCGCGGCGCCCGAAAGCTTCGATAGCAACGTTGCGTTAACCTGCCTCGAGCTTTTCAAGGAGGAGTTAGGTGTCTGTAGCGACCAGTAGTTTTGTCCCTTTTCACCGTGCGCTGATCGAAAAAGAGGAAATCGACGCCGTTGTCTCGGTTCTTCAAAGCGGCTGGCTCACCACGGGCCCCGCGGCGAAGGAGTTTGAACATGCTTTCGCGCGCTTCACCGGCGCAGGCCATGCCCTGGCCGTGAATTCCTGTACAGCGGCGCTCCATCTCGCTCTGGTGGCTTGCGGGATTGTGGAAGGCGATGAGGTCTTGCTTCCAACCATGACCTTCGCGGCTTCTGGCGAAGTTGTGTTGTATTGCAGGGCGCGTCCCGTTCTGATCGATTCCGCAAAGGAATCCTTCCATGTCGACCCTGAGCAGATTGAGCGGGCCATCACCAGCCGAACGCGGGCAATCATACCGGTGCACTATGCAGGTTATCCATGCGAGATGGACACAATTCTGGACATCGCCCATCGCCGCGGATTGAAAGTGATTGAAGATGCCGCGCACGCTTTTCCCGCCAGTTATAAGGGAAGAATGATCGGGACCTTGGGGGACATCACCTGTTTCTCATTTTACGCCACAAAAACGATCACAACAGGTGAAGGCGGGATGATTACAACCGAAAACCCCGAGCATGCCGAACGGATGCGCATCCTCAGCCTCCATGGCATCAGCAGAGATGCCTGGAAACGCTACACCGCCGAAGGTACTTGGCGGTATGACATCCTCGAAGCGGGATTCAAGTACAATCTCACCGATCTTCAGGCTGCCATCGGACTCGCCCAACTCGCCAAAGCCGATGATTTGCGATCCCGCCGGGCGGCCATTGCGGAACGCTATTCCCGAGGATTGGCCTCCGATGATGCGTTCATTTGTCCGCCAGAACCGAATGATGCAAGCCACGCTTGGCACCTTTATGTCATACGCGTCAACCCACACTCCCTGCGGATTGGCAGGGATGGGGTTATCGAAGAATTGAAGTCGCGTGGCATTGGCAGCTCCGTCCACTTCATTCCCCTCCATTTGCACTCGCTCTACCAAAAGCATCTTGGCTATCGCAAGGGTCAATTCCCACAAGCCGAACAACACTTCGAAAACGCAATCTCCTTGCCTATATTCCCCGGAATGACCGATGAAGAAATTGATCGCGTACTAGACGGGCTGCGCGAGATCGCGACAGTTCACAGAAGATGAGCCGAAACAACACATTCGCAGGTGCGCGTCGATGAGATGTTCTTTGCAGTTGTGGACGCCCCGATGAAGCAATCCTTCTACGTGCGATTTGGAAAACGCTTCTTCGACCTGGCAGTCGCTGCCGTTGGGCTAATCCTGATTTCACCGCTGTTGCTGGCAGCAGGATTAGCTGTGAAGCTTTCCAGCCGGGGAACTGTCTTTTTCCGCCAGAACCGTATGGGTCAGTTTGGCAGACCGTTCCGGATATTCAAATTTCGCAGCATGCGAGCGGGAGGCCAAGCCGGATCGTGCCTGACCGCAGCGGGAGACCCGCGGATTACGCCTTTGGGCGCCGTCTTGCGCTGGACGAAAATAGATGAACTTCCCCAGCTCATCAACGTCGTACTCGGGGACATGAGCCTTGTCGGGCCACGCCCCGAGGTTCCTGAGTTTGTGGATCATTACACCGAAAATCAACGGAAAGTGCTGGAGGTCCGGCCGGGAGTAACCGGGCCGAGCGCCAACGTGCATGAAGAGAAGTTGCTGTCGAGCTGCAAAGACAAAGAAGTGTTCTACGTCACCGAAGTCATGCCCAAAAAGCTCGACATCGATCTCCGCTACTGCGAGGACATCACTTTCGGAACGGACTTAGCCACTTTGCTTCAGACTTTCGCGAAACTTTCAAGCAGACTTAACAAGAAATGTGAAAACATTCCCCAACAACCTTCTGGCGCACGATTTGAGCTTCGTCCTACCAAGAAATGAGCACGCTTACTCATTTCGCGAACGATGCTTCCACTGATTGCGACGGACCAAGGGCCGGGAATCATTCATGCTCAAGTCACAACTGATCTATACGAGAACCAACCAGAGGATATTGGATGGTTGCGCTTTTGCTCTCGCTCTGTGCCTGGCCTACACCGTGAGTTTTGATGGCAAGCTTGGCCAATCCGAGTATCGCCAACTGATTGTAGCGGTTCCCCTTCTTGTTGCAGTACGGATCTTTGTTCATCAGATGTTCGGAATCTACCGTCACGTTTGGAAATTCATTTCATTTACGGACATTCTTGAAATCTCAAAGTCCCTGTTTTTCGTTTCTGCGATTTTATTTGCTATCCGTTTCGTTCTCACAAGCCGCGGCTCCTCCAGCATCTGGGCCAGCGTCCCGCTCAGCGTCATTTTTCTCGAAGTATTCTTCTGTCTCGCCCTGTCGATCGGCGCCCGATCCATGCGGCGCATCTTCTATGCCCGCCAGCGAAAAGCCGAGGCTGCTGCCGGCAGCGCTGCCCCATCACGCGTTTTTCTCTACGGGGCCGGCCGCGCGGGAATCATGCTGCGCAAAGAGCTGGAAACGAACAGAAGTTATGACGTAGTCGGGTTCATCGACGATGATCCCCGCAAAGTTGGCTCGGTCATCTGCGACACAGAGGTCGCCGGAAGCGGCGATCAACTCGGTCTGCTCGTGAATAAATATAAAGCGGATGAAGTCATTATCAGCATGGCCACGGCCAGCCGGTCGACGCTACTGCGCACATTGACGAAGTGCCGTTCTGCCAATGTCTCCGCGAAGATCATCCCCAGCCTCCAGGAAATCATCAGTGGTCAGGTCCAGATCAGCCAGTTTCGCGATACCAAG
>Ga0074045_10001172_pt1 | contig 25626 bp, 16 predicted proteins | sample BogForMeECP23OM2_FD_94442 | JGI IMG/M metagenome (GOLD analysis project Ga0074045, IMG submission 94442) | Bog forest soil microbial communities from Calvert Island, British Columbia, Canada - Bog Forest MetaG ECP23OM2 | ecosystem: Environmental > Terrestrial > Soil > Wetlands ... | reverse complement strand
GCTTCGGACCATCCCCACGACAGCCTGTTCGCGACCGGCCCCCTGACGCGCGGCGCGTTCTGGGAGATGCTGGCCGTGCCCGAGCTGCGCCGACAGGCGCCGGAGACGGCGCGGCGGATGCTCAAGTCGCTCGGCGTCGGCGCGGAGGCGTCCGCCGCCTGCTGAGGGCGCTCCCGCCGAACCGCTTGATCGCTGGCGTTGTTCAGGCGTGGCGGGCGGTCCCGAGGCCGATCTTGGGATAAAAGAGCGGAAGCCCCCGCAAGGCGTCTCGAGCCGCTCGATTCGTCCGCGTGCGACTTCGGTCACCAGCAGCGTCTTGCCGGCGAGGGCGAAGGCGCAGTTCGTCGGGTTTTCGCCCGCGAGCGGCAGCCGTTCGGCGAGCGATCCGTCCCGATTGAGCACAGTGACGTTCTGCTGCCCGTAAACCGCGCTGTACAGTCTTCCGTCGTCGCCCCAGGCCATGCCGTCAGGTCCACGGAAATCGTCGCCCGCGAATGGCTGAAGCACATTGCCGAAAATTTCCCGTTTCGGCGGACCTGCCCCGGAGGGGTCGTAACGGTAGACCTCGTAGAGCGACCCGTCGCCGAGCGCGACTGGACCCTCTGGCGCGCCGACCGCCAGACCGATCCCGCGCAGACTTGCAGCGCCCGAGATCACGGCGACCTTCCAAAAGCACGTGAGCCTCCCGATATCCGATGCGACGAGCGCTGGCGCAACGGAGTAGCGGGAGGGGGGAGACTGGAGGAAACGCGATTTTTGCACTGAGACATGAACCATGTTCATCTGTCGCGAGCGTCTTGTTGCGTCCGCGTCGATTTGAGCAGAGTCAATGCGCCCCCGCGAGATCGGCGTGGTATTCGAGCCGGGTCTCGGCGGAAGGGTCAGGGCGGAACGGACGATGCGGCGATGGAATGGCTGGGGGGACGAGGCGATCGACCTCCAATTCGCCGGCGAGGCGCGACACTTTTTGAGCGCGCGGATCGGGGAGGGTTCGCCGCCGAACGACGCCGCGCTCGACGCGGTCGTGGCCAAGATTCCGCCCTCGCGCCTTCCAGGCCATCGCCTGGTGAGCCAGGACCGGGAGAGCCGGCTCAGGGCGAGCGTCGGTCAGAGCCTCGAGGACTGGCTTCGGCTTCGGTTCGGGCGGGTCAAGGCGGTCGCCGACGGGGTTGCGTTTCCGGAGACCGAGGACGAGGTCCGGGAGGCGCTGAACTTTGCGGCGGCGGCCGGCGCGGTCGCGATTCCCGTGGGCGGCGCGACCAGCGTCGTCGGCCATCTGACGCCCGGCGACGGAAAGCGGCCGGCGCTGGCCATCGCCATGACGCGGCTGCGCCGCCTCATCAAGCTGGACCCGACTTCTCAGCTCGCCACCTTCGAAGCCGGCGTCGCCGGCCCCGATCTCGAAGCGCAGTTGCGCTCCCAAAACTTCGTGCTCGGCCATTATCCGCAGAGCTTCGAATACTCGACCCTCGGCGGTTGGATCGCGACGCGCTCGTGCGGACAGCAGTCCGCCCGCTACGGCCGCATCGAGGCGCTGTTCGCCGGCGGGAGGATCGTGACGCCGACCGGCGCGCTCGACCTGCCGGCGTTTCCCGCGTCGGCCGCCGGCCTGGACCTCAGGGAATGGGTTCTCGGGTCCGAGGGCCGGATCGGCGTGATCACCCGGGCGACGGTCCGCGTCTCGCGGGCGCCCGAGCGCGAGACGTTCGTCGGCTACTTCCTGCCGGACTGGGAGGCGGGCCAGACCGCAACCCGAGACCTCGTTCAGATGAGGCTCGGATTGTCGATGGCGAGGCTCGCCAACCCGGCCGAGACCGAGGCGACGCTGCGACTCGCGGGGGGAGGCGGCGCGGTCGCGGCTCTCGAACGCTATCTCGCCTTGCGCGGATGCGGCGACGGCAAGGTCCTCCTGCTCATCGGCTATACCGGCGGACGCGCTGAGATCGACGCTGAGCGCGCCGGGGCCGCGACGGAGCTGCGCAGGCGGGGCGCCGTATCGACCGGCGCCCTCATCGGAGCGAAGTGGCGCGCCAACCGCTTAGAGCGCCTACCTCCGCAACGCGCTCTGGTCGGCCGGCTACGCCGTCGACACGATGGAGACGGCCGTCGACTGGAGGCGGGTCGGCGCCATGACAAACGCCGTCGAAACGGCGGGGCGCGCGGCGCTCATGCGATTGGGCGAGCGCTGTCATGCGCAAACGCACCTGTCGCAGGTCTACCCGCAGGGATCGAGCGTCTACGCGACCTTCGTCTTCCGGCTCGCGCCCGACTTCGAGGTGAGCCTCGAGCGATGGCGCGCGCTGAAATCCGCCGTCAGCGAGGCGATCGTGCGCGAGGGCGGGACGATCACGCACCAGCACGGCGTCGGCAAGGACCATGCGCCGTACCTCGCCGCGGAGAAGGGCGAACGGGGCGTTCGCGCGCTCCAGGCGATGGTCGACCACTTCGACCCTGCGGGCGCGCTCGACTCCGGCAATCTCCTGCCAAAGGGATCGCAATGATGAGACAGGACACGCTCGCGCGACTGCGTGACGAACCGTTCGACGCGCTCGTCATCGGCGGCGGAATCACCGGAGCGGGGATCACGCTCGAATGCGCGCGCGCCGGCTTGCGAACGGCGCTCGTCGAGGCGCGCGACTACGCCAGCGGCGCGTCGTCGCGGACCTCGAGGCTGGTGCACGGCGGGCTTCGCTACCTCGCGCAAGGGGATATTCGCCTCACCCGCGAATCCGTGCGCGACCGGACCGAGCTCTTGCGCGCCGCGCCGGGCCTCGTCAAACCTCTCGGCTTTCTGCTTCCGGTGCGCAAGGGGGACGAGTACGGCCGCTTTGCCCTGGGCCTGGGGCTCGCGGCTTATGATTTCTTCGCGGGCCAGAAAACCCGGCGCTGGAGGGACGCGGCGTCCTTCCTGCAATGCGCGCCGGTTCTGTCCCCGGCGGGCCTGAAGGGCGGCTGGTCCTATCTCGACGCCGAGACCGACGACGCGCGCCTCGTCCTCAGGGTGCTCAGCGAGGCCCGGCGCTGCGGCGCCGTCGCCGGCAACCGTCTGGCGGTCGAGTCCCTGACGCTGGGCCCGAACGGCGTCGACGGCGTAAAACTTTGCGACGCCATCAACGGGGATGCATTCGAGGTCAAGGCGCGCTGCGTCTTCAACGCGACAGGCGCATGGGGCGACCGCTTGCGCGCTCAGCTCGGGGCGAAGCCGAAGCTCCGGCCGCTCAGGGGCAGCCATCTCCTGTTCGAGGCCTGGCGCCTGCCGCTCGCGCAGGCGATCGCCTTCTTCCATCCGGACGACCGCCGCGCGCTGTTCGCGATTCCGTGGGAGGGATCGACGCTGGTCGGCACGACCGACATCGATCATCGCGACGATCTCGATCGCGAACCGGGAATCGCGCGCTCCGAGTTCGAGTATATTTTGCGAGCGGCGCAGGCCGAGTTCCCGAGCCTCGGGCTCGGCGAGGCGGACGTCGTTTCAACATGGTCAGGCGTGCGTCCCGTCATCGCCTCCGGCTCGAACGTCGATCCCTCGAAGGAGAGACGCGACAACCTCATTGTGAACGAGAACGGTCTCATCACCGTCACCGGGGGCAAGCTCACGACCTTCCGCTCGACGGCGATCGCAGCGCTTAATCACGCGGCCGAACGCATCCCCGGACTGAAGGGCGCGGACGGCCGGTCGCCCTTGTTCGCGCCGACCGCCGCTTCGACGCGCGAGGATCTCGGCGATCTCACTTCCGACCTCGGCGAGCGATGGCTCGCCCGATACGGAGACGAAGCCGTCGTGGTGAAGGCGTACGCCCGCGCTGGCGAGCTCGACACGATCCGTCACACCGGCGCCACTTTGGCGGAGCTTCGCTGGGCGTGCCGTTCCGAGGAGGTTGCGCATCTCGACGACCTCATGCTGCGACGAACCCGCCTCGGGCTGCTCTTGCGCAACGGCGCCGAGGAGCTCTTGCCGCAGGTCGAAGCAATCGCGCGGGAGGAGATGGGCTGGGACCATGCGCGCTGGGACGAGGAGGTCGCAGACTACCGCGCGCTCGTCGCGCGCTGCTACGCGACTCCCAAGACGAGCCCATGAGCGCGTCCGCGGACGAGCTCATGCTCGCCATCGACTGCGGCACGCAGAGCGTCCGGGCGCTGCTCATCGACCTTAAGGGAAACATCGTCGCCAAGCGCCAGCAGACGCTTGACGGCTATGTGTCGGCTGAGGACGGATGGCTCGAGCACGACGCCGAGGCGTTCTGGCAGGCGAGCGCCGCGGTCTCACGAAGGCTCTCGGCGGAAGTCCCCGACCTGATCGCGCGCGCCAAAGGCGTCGTGGTGACGGCGCAGCGCGGCTCGCTGACGCTCGTCGACGACAAGGGCCAGCCGCTGCGTCCTTTCATCATCTGGCTCGATCAGCGGCGCGCGCACCGCACGCCGCCGATCCCGCTCTGGTGGCGCGCCGCGTTCATGGCGGCGCGGGTCGGCGGGACGATCGACCATCTCGCCAGGGAATCGGAGCTCAACTGGATCGCGGAGCACGAGCCGGAACGACTTCAGCGCACGCACAAGGTCTTGCTCGTTTCCGGTTGGCTCAATTACCGGCTGACGGGGCGCTTCGCCGATTCGGTCGGCTCGCAGGTCGGCTACCTGCCGTTCGATTTCAAGCGCCACGACTGGGCGCGGGGATGGGACTGGAAATGGCGCGCCCTCGCCGCGACGCGCGACATGATGCCGGACCTCGTCCCGGTCGGCTCCATTCTCGGCTCGCTGACCCGCGACGCCGCGGAGGCGACCGGACTGCCCGCAGGACTGCCGGTCGTCGCCGGCGCTGCGGACAAGGCCTGCGAGGTCCTCGGCGCCGGCGCGATCTCGCCCGAGGTCGGCGCGATCTCCTACGGGACGACGGCGACGATCAACGTAACGATGTCTCGCTATTTCGAGGCGACGCCCTTCATCCCGCCCTATCCGGCCGCGCTGCCGGGCAAGTTCATCGCGGAGGTGCAGATCTTTCGCGGCTTCTGGATGGTGAACTGGTTAAAGGAGCAATTCGGTCACCCGGAAATCGCGGCCGCTCCGCTCGAAGGCGTTTCGCCGGAGGCGCTGTTCGATCGGCTCGTCCAAAATGCGCCGCCAGGAAGCGACGGCCTGATGCTGCAGCTCTATTGGACCCCCGGCGTGCGCACCCCCGGCCCGGAGGCGCGCGGCGCGGTGATCGGCTTCGCCGACGCGCATGCGCGCGCGCATCTCTTTCGCGCCATTCTCGAGGGGCTCGCCTACGCGCTGCGCGAAGGCTCAGAGCGCATCGCGGCTCGGACGCGCGTTCCGGTGACGAGCCTTCGCGTGTCCGGCGGCGGCTCGCAGTCGGCCGCGGCGATGCAGGCGACCGCCGACATCTTCAACCGGCCGGCCGCGCGGCCGCACACGTTCGAGACGTCGGGGCTCGGCGCCGCCATCGTCGGCGCGGTGGGGCTCGGCTTGCACCGCGATTATGCCGCGGCGGTCGGCGAGATGACGCGTCTGGGCCAGACGTTCGAGCCCGATCCCGCCCACGGCGCGCTGTACGAAGAGCTCTACAGCCGGGTCTACAAGCGCATGTATCGCCGTCTTGCGCCCCTCTACGAAGAGCTTCACCGAACGCTCCGCCATGGGCGGTGAGCGGGGCTGCTCCACGAAGGCTGGCGCCAGCCGGCGTGGGGACGACGCTCCGAAACGCGAGGACCGCGAGCCGTCTCCGGCTCGCGGTCCTTCACGTCAACCGGGACGCGCGCGCTTCTCAGACCGGCGCCAGGGGCCGGCTGACCCAGATCAACCCAAGACTACGCCCTCGAGGTCTTGGATACCCTCGCGCGCGAGCTCCCAGCGCTGCGGCGAGCGCCACAGACGCGAACGCAGGAGCTCGCGCTCGTAGATGAACTCCTTGGGAATCCGGTCGAAGAAGCGGTCAAACAACTCCTCGTGCGAATGCGCCTCCTCCGCGCCCTCCTCCCTGCTGACCGCCATGAGGTCGTGGAACGTCTTGCGGTCGTAGTTAAGGCCGCGCCAGTCGATGTCCTCGTACCGGGGCATCCAGCCGATCGGGCTCTCCACCGCGTAGCCGCGCCCGTGCAGGCGGTCGACGATCCACTTCAAGACGCGCATGTTCTGGCCGAAGCCGGGCCACAGGAAGTTGCCGTCGTCGTCGCGGCGGAACCAGTTGACGCGGAAGATGCGCGGCGGGTTGGCGACCTGCCGTCCCACATTCAGCCAGTGGTTGAAGTAGTCGGCCATGTTGTAGCCGCAGAACGGCAGCATGGCCATGGGGTCGCGCCGCGTCGCGGTCACGCCGATCGCCGCCGCCGTCGCCTCAGAGCCCATCGTGGCCGCGAGATAAACGCCGTGCGACCAGTTGAACGCCTGGAAGACGAGCGGCATGTTCTTGCGCATCCGGCCTCCGAACAGGAAGCCGCTGATCGGCACCCCGGCCGGATTCTCCCAGTCCGGGTCGATCGACGGGCACTGAGAGGCCGGCGCGGTGAAGCGTGAATTCGGATGCGCCGCGGGACGGCCGCACCCGGGAGTCCAGTCCTTGCCGGTCCAGTCGATCAGATGAGCTGGCGGCTTCTCCGTCATCCCCTCCCACCAGATGTCGCCGTCATCGGTCAGCGCCGTGTTGGTGAAGATGGAGTTCTTGGTACAGCTCGCCATGGCGTTGGGGTTCGACTCATCGTTCGTCCCCGGCGCCACGCCAAAGAACCCGGCCTCGGGATTGATCGCGCGCAACACCCCAAGCTCGTCCTTCTTGATCCACGCGATGTCGTCGCCGACCGTGGTGACCTTCCAGCCTTCCATCTCTTTCGGCGGCACCAGCATGGCGAGGTTCGTCTTGCCGCAGGCGCTCGGGAACGCAGCGGCGAGATAGGTCTTCTCGCCCGTCGGCGAGTGGATGCCCGTGATCAGCATGTGCTCGGCGAGCCAGCCTTCGTCGCGGGCGATCACGGAGGCGATGCGCAGGGCGAGACACTTCTTGCCGAGCAGCGCGTTGCCGCCGTAGCCCGAACCGTAGGACCAGATCTCGTAGGTCTCCGGGAAGTGCACGATGTACTTGCGGCTGATGTCGCCTTCGCAGGGCCAGGGCACGTCGTTTTGTCCCGGGGCCAGAGGCGCGCCGACCGAGTGCATGCAGGGGACGAAGTCGCCGTCGCCGAGCACGTCGAGCACGGCGCGGCCCATACGCGTCATGATCCTCATATTGACGACGACATAGGGGCTGTCGGTGATCTGCACGCCGATCTTGGCGATCGGCGATCCGAGCGGCCCCATACTGAACGGGATGACGTACATGGTGCGGCCGCGCATGGAGCCGTTGAAAAGCCCAAGCAACGTAGCGCGCATCTCCGTCGGCGGCGCCCAGTTGTTGGTGGGGCCGGCGTCGACCTTGTTGGTCGAGCAGATGTACGTTCTTTCCTCGACCCGCGCCACGTCGGAGGGGTGCGAGCGTGCGAGGTAGGAGTTCGGGCGTTTCTGCTGATTGAGGCGGATGAAGGTGCCCGACTTGACCATTTGCTCGCACAGCGCGTCGTTTTCCTCGACCGTGCCGTCGACCCAATGGACGTTCTTGGGCTTGCACAAATGCCGCATCTGGTTCACCCAGGCCAGAAGGCGTCCGTTGGCCACACCGCCCGGCGCATTAACGGCGGCGGCATTTGCGGCGGGTGTGTTCAGTTCGTAGTCCACAACAATCTCCCTGGTCTTCACACGCGCCCCCACCCGTCTTTGCATGCCCTGATGGGACCCGCTTAAGGCTGCGGTCGCGAAACTCCGTTGACGACCCGACCTCCCGCCCGACCCGATCGCGGGCGGACCCGGACCGACGACACTGATCCGGGGCGCCCTTCAGGGCGGGCGTTCGGAACGTCTCCGAGGCCCTTCGAGCAGCGAGTGTCCACCGCCAAGCGACAACCCTCAATGTGGCAGATTGCGGCGCCCTGCGGTATGATCCAATTTGATGACGCCGCCGCCCGTTGCAGGGCGAGAACGAGTGCGCGACGTTGCGTGGGCCGCCCGCACGGATCGCGGCCGGATCCGGCGGCCGGAGACTGCAGCGGGCGCCGCGACTTATCGTCGCGGTCGGGACGAAAGGCGGCCCTTGTCGCGGCGCGCGATCGCGGCCGAAACTATCGCTCCACGCCCGTTTCCGGGCGCCTTGACGGCAAACGACGAGCGGCGGGGCGCCGAAGCCCGCCGCGATGATTGACCGCATCGGCCCCGGACCCCGCGACGCGCTACGATGATGGCGGCTGGCGATCGCGGTCGCCGCGCTAAGACCAAAGGCTCGGACGCCCAAGAGGGAAAGTGGCTATGAACATCTGTATCTTTTCGGGGCGAACATGTTAGTTCGTTCCTGGTATCCGAGGGGGACGAGAGCCCGGGCGCGCTGGGAACGCCTGATCGCTGCGGCTCAGGGCAGCCGGAGCGGAGCGGCGCATCTGGCCGCAGTGTTCCCTCGCGACGATCGACAACTGCCGGGCGAAGGGTGACGAGATGACGCTACCTTTGGAACAACTCGAAGATCTCCGCCGGCGCCACGAGGCGGTCCTGGTCGGAGGCGGCGCGGACAAGCTCGCCGAGCGGCGCAAAAAGGGCTTGATGACGGCGCGGGACCGGCTCGACGCGCTCTTCCAGGAGGACACGTTTCAGGAACTCGGCGCCCATGTGCGTCATTCCGGGCGCTTCTTCGGGATGGAGAACAAGGTGCTGCCCGCCGACGGCGTCGTCGTCGGCACGGGCTATGTCGGCGGCCGGGTGGTCGCGGCGTTCAGCCAGGATTTCACCGTTGTCGGCGGTTCGCTCGGCAAGATGCACGCCAAGAAGATCGTGGCGCTGATGCAGCAGGCCGCCAAGCTCGGCGCGCCGATCGTCGCCTTCAAGGATTCTGCCGGCGCCCGCATCCAGGAAGGCGTCGACGCGCTCTCCGGCTACGGCGACGTCTTCTACATGAACGTGCTTTTGTCCGGCGTCGTTCCGCAGATCGCCGTGGTCTGCGGACCCTGCGCGGGCGGCGCGTCCTATTCGCCCGCGCTCATGGACTTCGTCGTCATGACCCGGAAGAACGCCTACATGTTCATCACTGGGCCGGAAGTGATCAAGGCGGTGACTGGCCGGGCGGTGACCATGGAGGAGGTCGGCAGCGCCGACATGCACGCCTCGGTTTCCGGCAATGTGCATTTTCTCGCCGAGGACGATGCCGAGGCGATCCGCATCGTCCAGAAGCTGCTTTCCTATCTGCCCGAGAACAACTCCGAGGACCCCCCGCACCTTCCGACCGCGGACATCTCGCTCGCCGGGGACGAGGCCATCTACGCCCTCATCCCGGACGATTCGCAAATGCCGATGGACGTGCGCGGCATCATCGAGCATATCGTCGACCCCGACGAATTCCTCGAGGTGCACCGGTCCTTCGCCGAGAATCTGATCGTCGGCTTTGGAAGGATCGAGGGCATGGTGGTCGGCGTCATCGCCAACCAGCCGGCGGTCCGCGCCGGGGCGCTCGACATGGACGCAGCCGACAAGGGCGCGCGCTTCATCCGCTTCTGCAACTGCTTCAACATCCCCCTCGTCACCCTCGTCGACGTTCCCGGCTTCCTGCCCGGCGTCGAGCAGGAGCGGGGCGGCATCATCCGCCACGGCGCGAAGCTCCTGTTCGCCTACGCCTCCTGCACGACGCCGAAGGTGACGGTGATCCTGCGCAAGGCCTATGGCGGCTCCTACCTCGCCATGTGCAGTCAGGAAATGGGCGCCGACTTCGTCTTCGCCTGGCCGACCGCGGAAATCGCCGTAATGGGCGCGGACGGCGCCGTCAGGGTTCTCTACAACAAGGAGCTGAAGGCCGCGGCGGACCCGAAGGCCAAGGCCGCGGAACTCGCCGCCGCCTACCGTGCCGAATTCGCCTCGCCCTACATGGCGGCCGCGAACGGCTACATTACCGACGTCATCGATCCCGCGATCACCCGGTCGACGATCGCGCTGTCGCTGCGCAAGGCGCTGTCGAAGCGCGAACTCCGGCCGCCCAAGAAGCACGGGAACATTCCCCTCTAACGCTCCAACCCCGATCGGAGGAACGACGCCATGACCTTCGAGACCCTGAAGTTTGCGATCGGCGCGATCGCCGCCCTGGCCGTCTTGTGCATCGCTGTGGTGTACCTCGGCCGCTTTCTGAGCTGGATTGAACGTTCCGAGATCGCCCGTCAGAAGGCGGAGGCGGCGGCGGAAGTCGAGCGCAAGAGGGCCGCCGCGCCCGCTGTTGTCGCGCCCGAACTCGACGGCGTCCCGACCCAACACATCGTCGCCATCGCGGCTGCGGTCGCCGCTTACGGTTTCAGAGTCATCCATATCGCGGATCACTCGACCGGGCGCGCCTGGGCGTCGGAGGGCCGCTGGATGCACCAGACGTCGCATCGCACGCATTGACACGAGTTTCGGAGATCAGGAGTCGCCGGTATGCAGCGGAAATTCAGGATCAGCGTCGACGGCCACGCCTATGAGGTCGTGGTGGAGGAGATCGCCGGGGAGGGTGGTGCGACGTCGTGGCCCGGCTCAGTCGCCGCGGCTTCGGCGGCGGTGGCGGCGGCCGCGGCGCCGGCCACTGCCGAGGCGAAGCCCGCCGCCAAGGCGGGCGACGAGGTCGCGCCGCTCGCCGGCACCGTCCAGTCGGTCGACGTGACGGTCGGCCAGGCGGTCAAGGCCGGAGACAAGATCGCCACCATCGAGGCGATGAAGATGAAGACCGAGGTGCACGCCAAAGGCGCCGGCAAGGTCGTGTCGATCGCGGTCAAGCCCGGAGATTCTGTCGACACCGGCGGCGTCCTGCTCACGCTCGCCTGAAACAAGGACAATCCCGTGACGATGCCCGACACGCTCTACGGAGCGCTCATGCTCAGCTTCATCGACTTCTTCACGTCGATGGTCATGATCTCGGGGATCGGCGTCGTGCTGGCGCTGTTCCCGCTCCTCAACCGGCTCGCCAAGATCGACGAAGAGGCGCTGCGCAAGAGCCATCACTGATCGCCGGATCATCCCGGGCTGGAGGGGCGTCCCTTGATTGAACAGGTGCTTTCTTTTCTCGGCGCATTGATGGATCAAACCGGCCTCGCCCATCTCTGGTGGGGCAACGTGGTCATGATCGCCATCGGCTGCGCCATGATCTATCTGGCGATCGCCAAGGGTTACGAGCCGCTGCTGCTGGTCGGCATCGGCTTCTCGTGCATCATCTCCAACGTGCCGGGGTCCGACCTCACCCAGCCGGGCGGACTGTTTCATTATGCGTACGAAGGCGTGCAGCTGCTCGTCGTTCCGCCGCTCATCTTCTTCGGCGTCGGGGCGATGACCGATTTTGCCCCGATGATCGCCAATCCGCGACTCGTGATCCTGGGCGCGGCGGCGCATCTGGGCATCTTCGTCGCCCTGATCGGCGCGAAGCTGCTCGGCTTCACCCTCAAGGAGGCCGGCGCGATCGGCATCATCGGCGGCGCCGACGGGCCGATGGCGATCTTCATGACCGTCAAGCTCGCGCCGCATCTCCTGCCGCAGATCTCGGTCGCCGCCTATTCCTACATGGCGCTGATGCCGCTGATCCAGCCGCCGGTCATGAAGCTGCTCACCACCCCCGCGGAGCGGAAGATCCGGATGAAGCAGTCGCGGCAGGTAACCCGGCTCGAGAAGATCGCGTTCCCGATCGTGATCGGCATCATCGTCAATCTGTTCTTCCCGCCGGTCGCGCCGCTCATCACCATGCTGATGCTCGGCAACCTGTTCCGCGAGGTGCTGGTCGTCAACCGGCTCGCCAGGACCGCGGCCAACGACCTCATGAACGTGATCATCATTGTGCTGACCGTCGCGATCGGCTCGACCATGGCGGCCGACAAGTTTCTCACCATCGACACGATCGAGATTGTCGTCCTCGGCCTCGTCGCCTTCCTGTTCGGCACCGGCTCGGGCGTGGTCGGCGCCAAGATCCTGAACCTGTTTTTGAAGGAGAAGATCAATCCGCTGCTTGGCTCGGCCGGCATCGCCTCGGTGCCGATCGCGGCCAGGGTCAGCCACAACGTGGCGCTCCAGTACGACAAGGAGAACTTCCTCATCTATCACGCGATGGGGCCCAATCTCGCCGGCGTGTTCGGCACGGCGATCTCCGGCGCCATCATGCTCGCGCTCTTGGGCGTTCACTGACGGACCGTGCGATAAAAAGCGGGGAGGAGGGGCGCGAGGTCCGCCGCGCCCGGGGGGCGAAAAGCAATGGCCGAAGATTTCGCAACGGACGCGCCGCTGGAGATCATCACGGCGGGCGCGCCTTCGCGCCGCCCCTCGCTCGTCTTCGTTCACGGCGCCTTCTGCGGCGCATGGGTGTGGGCGGAACATTTCCTGCCTTTCTTCGCCGAGCTCGGATGGCATGGCGTCGCCGTGTCGCTCAGCGGCCACGGCGAGAGCCCGGGCAGGAAGCAGTTGGACCGGTTTGGCATTTCGGATTACGTGGCCGACGTCGCTGTGGCTGCGGCCGGGCTCGATCGTCCGCCCGTGGTGATTGGGCACTCGATGGGCGGCGTCGTCGCCCAGCACTTTGCGCGAAAGCATCAGGCTTCGGGCCTGGCGCTGCTCGCGCCCGCGAGCCTCACCAGCCTCGCCGGATCCTTTGCGCATATGTCGCTCAGGCGCCCGGATCTGCTGCGAGCCTTGGGCCGCGTTCAGTCCCGCGGGGTGACGGCGGAAGACTATGAGGCGATCCGTCGCGGGCTCTTTTCCGCCGACTTCCCCGTCGACCTCGCCATGCGCTACAGTCGGCAGTTCCAGCGGGAGTCCGTTCGCGCCAATCTGGAGCTCATGGTTCCGCAGTGGCCGTTGCTGATGGGGCGCCCCCGCCTGTCGGTCCTCGTCATGGGCGGTGCCGACGATTGTTTCATTCCCTATGTCGACTTGCTCACGTCATCGACGTTCTGGAACGCGGAGCTGCGCGTTCTCGAAGGCGTTCCCCACGCCCTGATGCTCGACACGTCCTGGCGCGCCTCCGCTGAGACAGTCGCCGACTGGCTCAGGCGATCGTTCGACCAGGCCTGAGGGAGGCGGTCCCGGACACCGCCATAGTGGTCGGTCGGGACGCGAGCGGTGTCGCGCCGCGCGAATCCGGTGGAACAGGCGGGCCCCGAGCGTTACGCTTTCGTGCAGATCCGACAGGGCGGGACCATGACGACCTCCGAGGCGTACAAAGGGAGCGCAGGCGCCCAGGAAAAGGATGGCGATCCGGTCGAAACGGCCGAGTGGCTCGAATCGATCGACGCCGTCGTTCGCTATCGCGGACCGGAGCGCGCCCTGTTCCTCCTGCGCAAACTGGAGTCGCGGCTGCGCGACCAGGGCGTCTCGGCGCTTCAGCCGCCCTATTCGGCCTATCGCAATACGATCCCGCTGGAGAAGCAGGGACCCTATCCCGGCGATCTCGCGCTCGAAGAGCGGCTGACCGCAATCATGCGCTGGAACGCGCTCGCCATGGTGGCGCGCGCCAACCGCGCCCATGGCGAGCTTGGCGGCCACATCGCGAGCTATGCGTCCGCGGCGGAAATCTTCGAAACCGGCTTCAATCACTTCTTTCGCGGCGCGGGCGATGGTTTCGGGGGCGATCTCGTCTACTTCCAGCCGCACTCGGCGCCGGGCGTCTACGCGCGCGCCTTCCTCGAAGGGCGCTTAACGGAAGAACAACTCGCGCGCTATCGGCAGGAGGTCTGCGGGGGCGGGCTCTCTTCTTACCCGCATCCCTGGCTGATGCCCGACTTCTGGCAATTCCCGACCGGATCGATGGGGCTCGGCGTGATCAACGCCATCTACCAGGCCCGCTTCATGCGGTACCTCGAAAACCGCGGCCTCATGGCGAAAAGCGATCGCCGCGTCTGGGGCGTGTACGGGGACGGCGAGCTCGACGAACCGGAGTCGACCGCGGCGCTGACGCTCGCCGCGCGCGAGCGCCTCGACAACCTGACCCTGATCGTCAACTGCAATCTCCAGCGGCTCGACGGGCCGGTGCGCGGCAACGGCCAGATCATCCAGGAGCTCGAGGCGCTGTTCACCGGCGCCGGATGGAACGTGATCAAGGTGCTTTGGGGCTCGGAGTGGGACGCCCTGTTCGCGCGCGACAGGCGGCATGTGCTCCTGCGCCGGTTCGCCGAGACCGTCGACGGCGAGTATCAGAGTCTCGGCGCGCACGATGGCGACTACAACCGCGCGAAATTCTTCCAGCGCGACCCCGACTCGAGCGCTTTGGTCGAGACCATGACCGATGGAGAGATCAATGCGCTGAAGCGCGGCGGCCACGACCTGCGCAAGCTTTACGCCGCCTTCGCGGCCGCAACGGTGCACGAAGGGCGGCCGACGGTGATCCTGGCCAAGACCAAGAAGGGTTTTGGGATGGGCGCCGCCGGCGAGTCCCGCATGACCGCCCACCAGTCCAAGAAACTCGACGTCCAGGCCCTGATGGCGTTTCGCGACCGCTTCGGCCTGCCGCTCTCCGACGGGGAGACGGCCTCGCTGGCGTTCTACCGGCCGGCGCCGGACAGTCCCGAAATGCGGTACCTTCGCGCGCGCAGGGCGGCGCTCGGCGGCCCTCTGCCGGCGCGGCGGCGCCGGGCGGCAGAGATGCTTCTCATTCCGCGGTTCGCGAGCTGGGCCGGCTTTGCCACCGCAGCCGGCGGAAAGGAGATGTCGACCACGATGGCCGCGGTGCGCATGCTCGGCGCCCTTTTGAAGGACGAGGCGCTCGGCCCGCGTATCGTTCCCATCGTCGCGGACGAAGCGCGAACATTCGGCATGGCCTCGCTGTTTCGCCAGATCGGCATCTATGCGCCTCAGGGCCAGCTTTACGAGCCCGAGGACGCCGGATCGCTGCTGTCGTATCACGAGGCGCGGGACGGCCAGCTGCTCGAAGAGGGAATCACCGAGGCCGGCGCGATGTCGTCATGGACGGCGGCGGCGACGTCCTACAGCGTCCACGGGCTGACGATGCTGCCGTTCTATATCTACTATTCGATGTTCGGCTTCCAGCGCGTGGGCGACCTGATCTGGGCCGCGGCCGACCAGCGGGCGCGCGGCTTCCTCCTCGGCGCGACGGCCGGCCGCACGACGCTCGCGGGGGAGGGGCTGCAGCATCAGGACGGCTCGAGCCACGCCATGGCGGCGCTGATCCCGAACTGCCGCGCCTACGATCCAGCCTACGCCTACGAACTCGCCGTCGTCATCGACCATGGCGTGCGCCGCATGATCGAGGATGAGGCCGACGAGTTCTACTACCTCACGGTGATGAACGAGCCCTATGCGCAGCCCTCGATGCCCGAGGGGGTCGAGGCGGACATCGTCGCGGGCCTCTATCGGCTCATGACCGCCGGGGAGCCTTCGGCGAAAGCGCGCGTGCGGCTCGTCGGCTCGGGAACAATCCTGCGCGAGGCGATCGCGGCGGCCGGGATGCTGGCTGAAGACTGGAACGTCGCCAGCGAAGTGTTCAGCGCGACGAGCTTTTCCGAGCTCGCGCGCGAGGCGGCCGAGGTCGAGCGGTGGAACCGGCTGCATCCGGGCGAGGCGCCCCGCGTGAGCCATGTCGCGAGGCTGCTCGCCGGACGCGCGCCGATCGTCGCGGCGACCGACTATGTTCGCGCCTACCCGCAGCGCATCGCCAGCTCCGTCCAAGCGCGCTTCATCGCGTTGGGAACCGATGGGTTCGGCCGCAGCGACACGCGCGCCGAGTTGCGCCGGTTCTTCGAGGTCGACCGCCGCCACATCGCGCTGGCGGCGCTTCACGCGCTCGTCGAGGAGGGAATGCTCGGGCGCGAGACGCTGGTGAAGGCGATCGAGCGTTACGGCGTCGACCCGGACGCTTCGGCGCCGTGGACTCGCTGAGGAAGGGGGAGCACGACGGCGAGCATTACTGGCTCGCGGCTTCCGCGGGCGCCGCGCCGGTCGCCCCGCCGAGGCTCAGCCAGATGTTGGGGTCGTCCTGCGCCTGGCGTTTGAAGAACGCGTAGCCGGTCGCGTTCCACGGGCGGATGTCGTCCGACAGGTTGTCGAGCACGAAGTCGCCGCGGTCGGTCTTGACGGTCAGCACGGCGTGGCCCTCGCCATTGAGATCGCGCACGATCGTCATCAACAGCGCCTGACGGGGAAATCCGCGCTCGATCAGAAGCTTGCGCTTGAACAGCGCATAGATCTTGCAGTCGCCCTTGCCGTCGACCGGATAATCCCAGTGGTCGAGCGTGGTGCCCCAGTGCTCGACGTTGCTCAAGGGCTCGATCGTGGTGTTGGCCAGGACGTTGACGTCATCCAGAGTCTTCCATACCTGCCGCGTCATATGAACGTCGACGGGATTGAGCTTGCCCAGCGTACATTCCTCGGCGTGACGGTTGCAGAAGTCGACCCAGCCGTAGGGCATGGTCGTTTGGCCGCCGACCGGCGTGAAGCTCGCCTTTGGCAGGTCCTCCGAGGCTTCCCCAAAGCCGATCCAGGCGAGGCCGAGGAGGCTCGCCGCGGTGAGAAAGCTGAGGAACCGATTGAACATGTTCGCGTCCGCCATGGTCCGATGGAGCGAGCATCGCGGCGCCGGCTTGGCGGGCGGCTGAAAAATTTGCTCGAATTTTATCGATCGCGGCCTTGCCGAGACGCGAAATTTCTTAATCTTGACAAGAGGTTTGCTTTATTCTTCGTTCACCGTCTTCCGTTGCGGAACGTTTACCGAGCGGGCTCTTCGAAGCGGCCAGCCGTCAAGCGTTTGTTTCAGTTAGCGGCTATCGATTAGGACATGGGCGGCGGGAGAGCGGCATGGCTGGCGAAGCGAACGGCAATCAGACGGCTTCGGTCGGGCGCACGGCCCTCGCCGGCGTCGCGGCGCTCGGCGTGGTGTTCGGCGACATCGGCACGAGCCCGCTCTACACACTCAAGACCGTGCTCGACTACACCGGAACGCATCCGGACGCGGGGGCGACGCTCGGGGCGCTGTCGCTGATCCTGTGGACGCTCTTCCTCATCACCGCCGTCAAATACGTCAACTTCGCCATGCGGGTCGACAACGACGGGGAGGGCGGCATCATCGCGCTGATGACGCTCCTCGGCGTCAAGCAGCATCGGCGGCCGATCATTATCGCCGTCGGCCTGTTCGGGGCGGCGCTCATCTACGGCGACGGCGCGATCACCCCGGCGATCTCGGTGCTCTCGGCGCTCGAGGGCGTGGAGCAGATCGCCCCGAGCCTGACGACCTATGTGCTGCCGGCTGCGACGATCGTTCTCTTGGCGCTGTTCGCGGTCCAGCCGTTCGGGACTGCTGCGATCGGCCGCGCCTTCGGACCGATCATGCTCCTCTGGTTCGTCGTGATCGCCGTGCTCGGGCTCTACGGGATCCTTCAGCATCCGACCGTGCTCGCGGCGGTGAACCCGGTCTACGGGATCGACTATCTGATGCGCGGCGGGGCGACCGGATTTCTGGTGCTCGGCGGCGTGTTTCTCTGCGTCACCGGCGCGGAGGCCCTCTACGCCGACATGGGCCATTTCGGCGTCGGGCCGATAAGGCTCTCGTGGTGGGCCGTCGTCTTTCCGGCGCTGATCCTCAACTACGCCGGTCAGGCGGCGATCGTGCTCGAAGGCTCGCCGACCGAGGGCAACATCTTCTATCGCCTCTGCCCAGGGCCGCTGCTGACGCCGCTGATCCTCCTCGCAACGGTCGCCACCGTTATCGCCAGCCAGTCGATCATCACCGGCGCCTATTCGATGACCCGTCAGGCGATCCAGCTCGGCTGGCTGCCGCGCATGACCATCACCCAGACGTCGGAAGAGGGCTACGGCCAGATCTATGTCGGCGCGGTCAACTGGCTTTTGATGATCGTCACGCTCGGGCTCACGATCGGCTTCGGCAAGTCCGACAATCTCGCCGCCGCCTACGGCATCGCGGTGTCGGCGACCATGCTGATGACGAGCGTGCTCCTGTTCATCGCCATGCGCGATATCTGGAACTGGCCGGTCGCCGCCGCCGGCGCGGTCGCGGCCTGCTTCATCGTGATCGACGGCAGCTTCCTCGCCGCCAACCTGGCGAAGGTCCTTCAGGGCGGCTGGGTTCCGCTCCTGCTCGCCTCGGTCGTCTACGCAATCATGTGGATCTGGCACCGCGGCGCGATGGCGCTCCAGGCCCGGATCGAGGCCGAGCTCACGCCGCTTTCGGAGATGGACGCGTTGCTCAGGTCAGGCAAGATCGCGCGCGTGCCGGGCACGGCGGTGTTCCTGACCCGCGCCACCGACAAGACTCCGCCGGTCATGTCGTGGCACGTCAGGCAGAACCGCGCGCTGCACCAGCACGTCCTGGCCCTGAATTTGGCCACGCTCTCGGTTCCCTGGACCGACCCCGAGGAAAGAGTGACGGTCAAGCACGAGGCCGACAACTTCTGGCGCGGGCAAGCGCGGATCGGCTTCATGGAGCATCCCGACGTCGCCGCGATCCTGGCCGATTGCAAGAGGCAGGGCGCGGCGATCGACCTCGACGACGTGACCTACTACGTCGGCGCCGAGACGATTGTTGCGGCCGAGGACGGCAAGGGCATCCCGCGCTGGCAGGAGGCTCTGTTCGCCGCAATGAACCGCAACGCCGCGCGCATCAGCGACTATCTCGCGCTTCCCTACGACCAGGTGGTCGAGATCGGCCGGGAGATCGAACTCTAAACTTTTCGGAATGCCGGCGCCGGCCGCGCGGGCCGGTAACGCTTCCGTAGGAGACTTGCGTCAACTTCAGCTGCAGGCGCGTCTTTTTTGCGCGCGAGGCCGGTCGCGACCATGCACGAAGCCGTTCACATGAGCGCGGAAGCGCCGCGCGGGTCGCAGCTTCTGGAAGAATTCCTCGACGTCGTTCCCGAGCTGGCGAAGCTTGGCGGCGGCCTCGAGGGGCAGGCCTGGGCGACCATCAGCCTCATCGCGCAGTTCTGGGAATGCCTGCTGGAGCACATCGACGAGCATGACGACAAGTTCCGCTTCGACATCGTCCGAGGTCTGAGAAAACTATACAACATCCACTGCGAGACCAACGTCCCCCTTGCCTGCGGCGTGCTGATCATGGCGCTGAACATCGAGGCCTCCAGTCTTCACGACGAAGACGCCAGGCTGGTCCGCTCACTCACGCACTTGCAGGTGGCGAAGGCGCGGATGGGGTCGGCGCTCGAGACGTAGCCGAAAGTCCGCGAAGGCGGCGGCGTAGCGTTCAAGCGCTCCGCCGGCGGGTCAATGTCGTCGCGCCGGGAAGCCCCCGGCGCTCGTTCGTCATGGACTGGCTTATTCCGCGGCTTCGCGCGTGCGGCGCCCCTTCGACTTCGGCGCCGGTTCGGTCGCGGCGGTCTCCGCCACCGCCTCGGGCGCGATCGGCGCGACGGCGTCCAGCGGGACCTTCTCAATCTCGTCGCCCAGGTCGGCGCGGGCGCCTTCGCTCAGCGTCAGCGGATCCTGGCGCGGCGCCGGCAAGGCGAGACCCTTCAGGCCGAGCGCCGAATGGAATCGCTGGACGAGCTGGATCGTGGCACGCTCCATCTCCTCGATCGCGCCGGCGATATATTCGACGACCTCGATCGCGCGCTGGCGGTCCTCCATCCGGGGGAGCAGGTGGGGCAGCGTCTCGATCGCGCGCTCGCGCTCGAACTCGACGATGAGCGACTGCTCGTGGATGAGGCCCGCCCGCTTCTCGGGCCCAAGCAAGGCGAAAGGCTCGTCGTGGCCGAGAACCTTGGCGGAACGCTCGAGCCGGTCGCGTCGGACGGTCGCGCGCGACTCGGCCATCAGGATCAGCATGCGGATCACCGCCTCCTCGAAGCTTCCGCGATCGACGTTGAGCAGCACGGACCGCACCTCCGGCAGGAAGCGCAGGGCCTTCGGATCCTTGCGGGTGCGCTCGAAGGCGAACTTCTCGCCGAGACGCAGCATCGCGGGCGAGCTGTAGATGCCGAAGAACGTCATCTCGTACATCGCGTCGCGGAAGTCGCGATAGGCGTCGAACGCATTCTCCACGCTGCTGGCCCACAGCTTCTCGGCGAACAGGAACGGGTTGTTCGGGTCGGCGGGCTGACGCTCCGCCGCGACCTTCCGCGCCTGTTCCGCGACCCCCTTCATCAACGGGTTCGCGTCGCCGAACATCGTGCGCGACACGCGCGCGGGATGCGTCTTCTTGAGGAGGTCGGCGACCTGCGGCGTGACCCACGACTGGACGAGCGGACGCGCCCAGATGTCATAGAGCTCGGTGCCGAGCTCCGAGAAGCGTTCGACGGCGGCGAAGTCGCGTTCGTCCGAGCGGTCGTTGTCGTCGATGGCGAGAATGTCGGACGTCTTGCGCTCGTGGAAGCTCACGGTGAATCGCGCGTCGACCCCCTCGCCGATCTGTTCGTCGATCGTCATTTCGTAGAGGCCGGGGGCGAGCGCCTCGATCGTCTTCATCGTCGAGCTGACCTCGGTGTGCTCCTTCTTGGCGATCGAGGAGGACACGAAGATGCCGAGGTGGCCGACCTTGTCGTGGACCATGTAGATGATGCGCTGGCCGCGGATCTTGATCTCGTGCTCGTCAGTGTAGGTGTCGACGATCCAGTTGAGCGCCTGCTGCGGCGGGGTGATATTGTCGCCCCAGGAGGCGAACACGATGATCGGCGAGCGGATCGCCTTGAGGTCGATCGGGCGACCGGGCTCGAGGTTCGCCTCGTGGCGGGCGAGCTTGTTGCCGATGAACAGGTTCTCGACGATCCAGTGAATCTCTTGCTCGTTCATGAAGTGGAAGCCGCCCCACCACTTCTCGAACTCGAGGAAGCTCGCGCGCGACTTCTCGGGCGCCGTGAACAGGTCGTAGTACTTGCCGAAGAAGTTGCGGCCGGGATTGAGCTGCTCGAAGTTGCTGACGAGGTGGGCGCCGTCGAACTCGCCGTTGCCGAGGTCGGAGAGGACGAGCGCCGGCAGCGCGCCGCCGAGAAGGCCGCCGTTGTAGCGCATCGGGTTCTCGCCGAGCCGGCCCGACCAGTAGGCGACCGGCGCGCCGTTGACGACGAGCGGGCCGCTGATGTCCGGGTTGGCCGCGGCGAGGATCAGGCTCGCCCAGCCGCCCTGGCAGTTGCCGACGATAATCGGCTTCGGCGCGTCGGGGTGGAGTTCGCGAATCTTGGCGACGAAGGCGGCCTCGGACCGCATCACGTCGGCGAGGGTCTGACCCGGCTCCGGATGCGGGCGGAACACGACGAAGTAGACCGGGTGGCCGTCGTGCAGCGCGACGCCGACCTGGCTGTCGGGCTTGAAGCCGCCGATGCCTGCGCCGTGGCCGGCGCGCGGGTCGACGATCATGTAGGGGCGCTTCCAGTCCTTCACCTCGACGCCATGGGGCGGCAGGATCTTGAGCAGCATCTTGTTCGTCGGGCGCGGCAGCGTCTTGCCATCGAGGACGACCTCGTAGTCGTAGATGAGCACCGGCGGCGTGCCGGCCTCCTCATGGGCGATGTCCTGCTCAGCGCGCTCGCGCAGCACGTCGAGGGTGAGGGCGTAACGCTGCTGCGCGTCGACCGCGTAGGCCTTGGCGTCGTCGCCGAGCTTGCCCGCCTTCTGCGCGTCGGCGAAGCGGCGCTGGACGTCGGCCGCGTCGGTCCAGAACTTCTGCAACCGCTTGCCATGGTCGTGCGCCGCGCGCTCGATGCGGCGGCTCATGACGAACATGAGCTGCTCGAATTGGTGGGCAGCCGTCGCGGCGTCCTGCGTGGCGCGCTCGGGGCCGGTTCCGGGGCTGTAGGTGGAGGTCATGAGACTTGCCTTGGTTAAGCTGTGGCCGGCTTGTCTTCGCCGACGCTGGTGATCTCGACCGTGTGCCGGGCGATCATGCGCTCTTCGTCCGTCGGGATGACGAAGACCGCCGTCGGGGAGGCCTTCGCGCTGATGAGCTGGGCGCTGGCTTCGTTGGCCTCGTCGTCGAGCTGGATGCCCATCCATTCCATGCCGGTGAGCACCGCCTTGCGAATGCGCGCGGAATGCTCGCCGATGCCGCCTGTGAAGACGACCCCTTCGACGCCGTCCACCGTGGCCGCGAGGCTGGCGAGTTCACGCCGGATCCGGTGCACAAAATAGTCGATCGCCTCGCGCGCCCGTGGGCTGTCCGACGCTTCGAGCTCCCGCATGTCCTGGGAAATGCCCGACATGCCCTTCAGCCCGGACTCCTTGTAAAGGAGATCCGAGATCTGCTCAGCGTTCATCTTCTTCTCGGCCAGCAGATAGAGCAGCACGCCCGGGTCGAGCTGGCCGCAGCGCGTGCCCATCGGCAGGCCGTCGAGCGCGGTGAAGCCCATGGACGAGGCGATCGACCGCCCGTTCTTGATCGCGCACATCGAGGCGCCGTTGCCGAGATGGGCCACGATCACGTCCTCGCGCGCGATCTGCGGGGCGAGCTTTTTCAGCGTCCGGATGATGTATTCGTAGGACAGCCCGTGGAAGCCGTAGCGCCGCACGCCCTCGTCGTAATAGGACCGCGGAAGCGCGAACGTGTCGGACACGAACGGATGGCTGCGGTGGAAGGCCGTGTCGAAACAGGCGACCTGCGGCTTTCCGGGAAAGGCGCGGATCGCCGCCTCGACGCCCGCGAGATTGTGCGGCTGGTGCAGCGGAGCGAGCGGGATGAGCTTGCGGAGCCTCGCGAGCACGGCGTCGTCAATGAGCATCGGTTCGGCCATGTCTGGGCCGCCGTGGACGATGCGGTGGCCGACGGCGACGATTCCGCTCGCAAAGCCCACGTCCCTGAGCCAGCCGAGAATGACGCGCGTCGCGGCATGATGGTCGAGCTTGCCGGCGGACGGATCGAAGGAGAGCTCGGTTTTCTCGCCGGTGGCGCGCTTGACCGAGCCCTTCGGGGTCGCCCCGATTCCCTCGACCTGACCGGCGGCGAGGTGGTTCAGATCGCCGTTGTCGACGGCGAAGGCGGCGAACTTCAACGAGGACGAGCCGGCGTTGAAGGTGAGAACGATTTTGCTCAAAGGGGCTCGCTCCGTACTCGGGTCACTCGGCCGCCTTGGCGACCGGCGGCTCGCCGTCGAACGCCCGGCCTTCGCGGCGATAATACTGGTAAAGCTGGGCCAGCGCGCAGGAAGCGAGACGCGCGCGATCGTTGTCGGCCCGGCTCGTCAGCATGACCGGCGCCTTGGCGCCGAGCACCAGCCCCGCCGCTTCCGCCCGCGCGATGAAGGTGAGCTCCTTGGCGAGCATGTTGCCCGCTTCGAGATTGGGCACGATCAGCACGTTGGCGCGTCCCGCGACCAGCGAGGCGATGCCCTTGGTGCGGGCGGCTTCGACGTCGATGGCGTTGTCCATCGCCAGCGGCCCGTCGACGATCGCGCCGCGGATCTGGCCGCGCTCGGCCATCTTGGACAAGATGGCGGCGTCGAGCGTCGATTGGATCGCCGGATTGATTGTCTCGACCGCCGAGAGAATGCCGACGCGCGGCTGCTCGAGGCCGCAGGCGCGGGCGAGGTCGACCGCGTTCTGGACGATGTCGACCTTGGTCATCAGGTCGGGCGCGATGTTGATCGCCGCGTCCGAGATGTACAGGATTTCGTCGAGCGTCGGGACGTCGAGCGCGAACACGTGGCTGATGCGCCTTTGCGTGCGCAGGCCGCCGTCCTTCTTGACCACTTCGGCGAGCAGCGCGTCCGAGTGGAGGTTGCCCTTCATGACGGCGCCGGCCCTGCCCTCGAGCACCATCGCGACCGCGCGGGCCGCGGCAAGATGCGGGTCGGCGGCGGACTCGATCGCATAACGCGAGATGTCGGCGTCCATCGCCTTGGCCGCGGCCTTGATGCGCTCAGGATCGCCGATAAGAATGGGCTCGATCAGGCCGCGATCGGCCGAGAGCAGGGCGCCGCTCAGCGAATTGCGGTCGTCCGGGCAGACGACGACGGTTTTCAGCGGCGGCAGTTTGGCCGCGAGCACGACGAGCCTGCCGAAATGGTCGGCCGTATCCACGATCAGCGACGGCAGATGGCGCGCCTCGATAACCTGGGCGACGGTCGGCGCCTCGATCTCGGAGGTTCCCTCGCACACGATCTGGCCGACGGCGTTGATGATCTTGTTGTCGAAGACGGCGACCGGCTCTTCACGCTTCTCGCGGCAGACGACCGTGACCTTGACCTTCTCGCCAACATGGACGCGGCCGAGGAAACTCAGGTTCTGCGCCCGATAGAGCGTGCCCGGACCGGGAAGGATGTTGCCGAGGACGGCGGAGACGAGCGAGCCGACCCACATGGAGGGCGCAACCGGATCCGTCTTCTCATCGGCGCCGTCGGCCGACGGCAGCATCAGCGGGTTCAGGTTTCCGGAGACATGGGCGAACAGGATGAGGTCCTGGACGGAGCAGGTCCGTTCGATGCTGGCGGAATCGCCAACCTTGAGCTCGGCCCACGTGGTATTGCGGACGGCGGATTTTGCGCTCATGGCAGCCTCTGCGCTGGCCGGACGGCCGTATCGAACCGATGCTCCGCGGCTTGTGCGAAGCCGCCGGCGGGATTTGGGGTCATTTGCCCGGGTTGTCGATTGTGCAATGCACCAACTAGCGTCCCAGCGTGACGTTTCGGTGAATTTATGCCTTTCCGGGCCGTTCCGCACGGCGCTGGCTGCGCGACCAATGGACGCATTGCAGCGTGGAAAATCGCGGGCGGCGCGCGCGAGGACGGGCGCGCCGGACAAACGTCTTGATTCTGCCGCCCGCATCCTGTCTTAGCTTGCCGGCCGCGAGGGCGCCCGACGCGCCGCGACCCGGGTTGGGGCCGAAAGACATGAACTTCTTCCAGCGATTCACCTTTCTTTTCTCCGCGCCGATGTTCGACGCGGACGATCTGGAGGGGCTTCGAGTCAACCAGATCATCGCCGCCATCGAGCGGATGGGCTTCCAGGTGATCAAGGCGCGCCGGGTCGAGGACGCGGAGATCGCCGTCCAGACCGACGCCGCCATCGGCCTGCTTGTCGTCGACTGGGGCAAGAAGGGCATAGAGGGCAAGGCCGCCTCGCTCATCAACCTGATGCGCCGCCGCGGTCTCGACATGCCGATCGTCATCCTCGTGCGGCGCAAGCGCTTCGAGGACATTCCGGTCGAGGTGCTCGACTTCATCGACGGCTACGTGTTCCTGGCCGAGGAGACGCCGGAATTCATCGCCAAGAACCTCGTCTCGCGCCTGAAGCAATACGCCGAGACGCTGAAGACGCCGTTCTTCGGCGCGCTCGTCGACTATGCCGAGGAGGGCAACCAGCTTTGGACCTGCCCCGGCCACAACGGCGGCATCTTCTACAGCCGCAGCCCGATCGGCCGCATCTTCATGGAGCATCTGGGCGAGGCGGTTTTCCGCGACGACCTCGACAATTCGATCCTGGAGCTCGGCGACCTTCTGACCCATGAAGGCCCGGCGCTGCAGGCGCAGAAGGAGGCGGCGGCGATCTTCGGTGCGGAAAAAACCTATTTCGTGCTGAACGGCACGTCGTCTTCGAACAAGATCGTTCTCACCAATCTCATCGCCGAGGGCGACCTCGTCCTGTTCGACCGCAACAACCGCAAGGCCGCGCACCAGGGCGCGCTCTTGATGGCGGGCGGGATACCGGTCTATCTGTCGACCG
>Ga0074045_10001170_pt1 | contig 25644 bp, 21 predicted proteins | sample BogForMeECP23OM2_FD_94442 | JGI IMG/M metagenome (GOLD analysis project Ga0074045, IMG submission 94442) | Bog forest soil microbial communities from Calvert Island, British Columbia, Canada - Bog Forest MetaG ECP23OM2 | ecosystem: Environmental > Terrestrial > Soil > Wetlands ... | reverse complement strand
GCGTATGACTACCCCCTCGGGCGCAACAATTCGCGCATTCATTTTTGATTTGGACGGAACCCTGATCGATTCGAAGATGGATATTGTAAACTCCGTGAACGCAATGTTGCGTTCTACCGGCCGCAGCCAATTGCCGGTGGAGACCATCGCAGGCTTCGTAGGGCATGGGGCACCCCAACTGATCGCAAGCGTGCTGGGGGGAGAAGCCAGCGAGGAGGAAAAAAAGGCCGCACTCGGCCTATTTCTTGCGCACTATGAACGCCATAGTCTCGACGAAACACGGACCTACCCCGGAGTCAAAGAAGGGCTAAAGGCACTTGCCGATTATCCCATGGCAGTCCTCACCAATAAGCCCACCAAAGCGAGCAAGCAGATCCTCGAGGGACTCGGATTGCTCGAATCTTTTGCGGTTGTTTATGGCGGAGACAGCTTGCAAAGCAAGAAGCCAGACCCGGCTGGAGCTTTGGCGATTCTAAAAGAACTCGGTGTTCCGAGAGGGCAAGCGGCGATGGTCGGGGATTCCGATGTGGACGTCCAGACCGCACGCAACGCTGGAATGCTTGCGATCGCAGTCGCATACGGTTTTGGCAATTACGATCGTTTGACCAATCCCGCGGACTGGTACGTTCGCCACTTTTCTGAGCTTTGTGCGCTTGTGCCGAGCTATCACCCATGAGTTCTTTGATTTTTGCTCCGCTCTTTGTCAGACTCACCGCGTGTTGATTGGACTATTTCCTGAACTGGACGCGCCTGGCGGAATTCAGCGGGCGGGGCGGCATTTGGCATTGGTGCTCAGTGAATACGCCAGTGCGCATAAATTGGAATACCGCATTGTTAGCCTGAACGACACGCAAGAACTTCATCGCATGAGAATTGCGGATCGTGAATTCGTATTTACGGGTACTGCACGAAGCAAAGCGCGCTTCGTAGCGACGGCAATGCGAGCGGCGCGACGCCACCCCAAAATTGTTCTCGCGGCTCATCCGAATCTGGCACCGATCGTGCGCACCATGCAACTCGTCGCGCCACGGATGAAGAGCATCGTCTGCACGCACGGAGTCGAAGTCTCCGAACCGTTGTCTATGATCAGACAAAACTCGCTGCGGAAAGCAAATTTGGTACTTTCGCCGAGTCGCGCGACAGCGGATTTTGTTGAATCATTGCAGGGCGTTTCTCCGCAGAATGTACGCGTTCTGCCTTGGGCACTTGATCCCGACTTTGAGACGGCGAATGCGGCAGCACCTGGTTCCAAATTGCCAGAATCCTTCCCTTCGGGCCCGGTCATCTTGAGTGTGGGACGGTGGCTTGCCACCGAGCGTTATAAAGGTATGGATACACTCATTCTGGCGTTGCCGCGGCTTCTTCTTCGCTGGCCCACGTTGCAACTTGTGCTGGTCGGCTCTGGCGATGATCACCGGTGGCTGGAGGCAATCGCACGTGAAAGCGGAGTTCGCCTGCACGTTCATTTTTTGCACGGACTTTCCTACGGAGAGCTATCGGCCTGCTATGCCGCGGCGGATGTTTTCGCACTGCCCAGCAGGGGTGAAGGTTTTGGTTTCGTGTATCTGGAGGCCATGGCGCGAGCGAAACCCGTAATTGGCGGGGCTCACGGCGGGGCACCCGAAGTGATTCAAGATGGAGTTACGGGATATCTCGTACAGCATGGTGACTCCATTCAGCTGGCCACTTCCCTCGATGCGATTCTTTCGAATCCGGAACTTGCGCGAAAAATGGGAGAGCAAGGGAAAGATCGCGTAGAAAAAGAATTTCGTTTTCCGGTCTTCGCCAAAGCTTTCAAGACGATATTAAAAGAACTATGCGGATCTTAAAGGTTACGCAGAGTTATGCTCCTTTCTTCGAGTTTGGCGGACCACCCGTCAAAGTGCGCGCCCTTGCGGAAGGTCTTGCGGCACGAGGAAATCAAGTCACGGTTCTGACCTCTGATTGGGGATTAGACAAGAGGCTCCAAGATCTGCCGAATGACCCTCGGGCTGTGCCCGGGCCCTTCGGACCAAAACAAGAAGTAAATGGCGTAACTGCGATTTATCTTCCGAACTGGTTGCACTACCACGCGATCAGTTGGAACCCGGCCTTGGGACGGTACTTGCGGGCTCGTGTCGACAATTTCGAGGTGGTGCACATTTTCGGGCTGTACGACTTTTTGGGGATTTCCGTTGCCTCGGAATGCCGACGGCGGAAGATCCCCTATGTGGTTGAGCCCATTGGGATGTTTGTCCCGATCGTTCGCAATGTCAGGCTGAAGCGACTCTATCACCGGGTGTTTGGACAAAAACTGCTGGCAGGCGCCGCTGCGATTATCGCCACTTCCGAACAGGAAAGAATGGAATTGGTCGGCGGCGGCACCGCCGGAGAAAAAATTGTGATTCGACGCAATGGAGTCAGCATTCCCGACACCCTTCCCGCCCGTGGCGCTTTTCGCAATACCCTAGGGATCGCAGCCGACGCAAAGCTGATTCTGTTTCTAGGGCGGTTATCGAAGAAAAAGAGCCCGGAACTGCTTCTAGAGGCTTTTGCCACCGTTTGCCAGGAACTCCAGACTCTTCAAAGCAAACTTCAACTGGCATTTGTGGGGCCGGATGAAAGTGGAATGCGCGCCCGGTTGGCGGCGAGAACTTCACAACTAGGGTTGTCCGCCCAGGTTCATTTTGTGAAACCTCTTTCCGGCATGGCGAAGTGGTCAGCCTATCGAGACGCCGATATATTCGTACTTCCATCGCAAAATGAGAATTTTGGAAATACGGCGGCAGAGGCGGTTGTAGCGGGCACCCCGGTACTGCTGACCGATCGATGCGGAATAGCCCCACGGATCGCAGATGTGGCCGGACTGTCGGTGTCCTGTGATCGAGATAGCCTGTCTCTCGGAATGCAACGGTTGCTTACAGAAGATGCCCTGTATCGAAAGCTTAAAAATGGTTGTTCTATTGTGGTTACGTCACTCGATTGGAGACAGCCCGTTCAGGAGATGGAAGAACTTTATCGAACTCTTGCAGGTCTGCGTAAGGTGGAGGACAATCGACAGTCTGATGCCCAATTCCGAAAAACGCCCAAATGAGCATCCGATTTTTCGCCGCTTCTGGTGGATCAGCAACCTTCTGCTTATCGTTGCACTGGCGGCGAGCGTCGCCTCGGGAGTGTGGGAAGTCTCGGTTCGCGAATACCTGCGAGGCTTTTCTGACGCTGTCGTCCCGGAAGCGTCCACCCCGGTCGATAAAGTCGAGGCGATTTTAGCGTGGATGCGAAGCGGTCCTCCCCGCCTGGAGCTCACACAACCCTCAGGAGTGTCGCTGCGCGACCCCCAGGATACTCTGAACTATCGCCAACTATTGCAAGTTTGCGGAAGCGCTACCAACGCATTCCTCAACCTTTCGCGCAGCGCGGGACTGGAAACCCGGCGATTGCTGTTGCTTACACCGGAACGCCAGACCATGCATGTTGTCGCCGAAGTCTTTTTAGACCGCCGCTGGGTGGTGGTCGATCCCACGTACCGCGTTCTGCTTCGTGACGGGAAGGGAAATATGCTGACCCGCCGCGAACTTCAAAATCCTGCGATTTTTGAAGAAGCGACCAACCTGATTCCGAACTATACAAAAATATATTCCTATCAGAGCTTTGCACACGTTCGCGTGGCCGGCCTTCCTCTTCGCGGTTTTCAAGTCCGGCAGAAATTGGACCGATATCTACCGGGTTGGGATGAATATCTCGATTGGAGCTTGCTGCTCGAGCGGCGCTCTTTTCTGTACTTGTTCGTCTCCGTAACCGCGTTGCTTTTCTTGACACTGATGCGGATCGTATTGGGCTGGGTGGCCGACCACCGGCTGCGCATATCTCGTTTTCATTTCAGGGAAAACCTGGCTCGCGCCACTGCTGCGTTTTTCACTTCCCCGGAGATTAAATAGCGGCGTGTGCGGCATCTGCGGATATGCCAACGCTACAAGCGCCTCGATCGCTGAGTCCCGCGTCCGATTGATGACCAAAGCGATGGTGCACCGCGGCCCGGACGAAGATGGCTTTTTGGCCAATGATGTGCGGTCTCCCGGGACAGCTCTAGGGATGCGCCGCTTGAGCATTATCGATCTCGCTGGCGGTCACCAACCCATCTGGAATGAAGCGCGCAACGTGTGCGTAGTTTTTAACGGTGAACTCTATAATTATCGAGAACTTCGGGAGCGCCTTTCACTCGCCGGTCATCACTTTGGGACCAAATCAGATACGGAAATTCTGGTTCACGGATGGGAAGAATGGGGCGAGGACTTGCTCTATGAATTGCGCGGGATGTTTGCTTTTGCGCTTCTAGATCTGCGCAAGCATTTTGCGACAGTGCCGCTGCTGTTCCTAGCGCGTGACCCTCTGGGGATCAAACCACTTTATTACGCGCAGGCCAGAGAAGGGTTTTGCTTTGCTTCAGAAGTGCGCGCGCTGCTTGCCTCAGGTGGTATTCCGCGAAAACTTTCTTTAAACGCCCTAACCGCTTATCTCCTCTTCGGCAGTGTTGCCGAACCCGTAACGCTCGTCGAAACGATTTTTTCGGTGCCTGCAGGCCATCGATTGCTGCTGCATCTGCCCGAGCGACGCCGAACACCTCGCGCGCGGCCTTGGTGGGATCCCTCGCACTCGCCCGCCGCTTGCGATCCCCAACGGCCCCTTGATTTCAGTTCGGCTGCAGGGAAACTGTCTAGGTTGCTAGAGGATTCCGTACGCGCACATTTAATTGCCGATGTTCCCGTTGGTCTTTTTCTCTCAAGTGGCCTTGATTCCAGTGCGATCGCAGCCCTCGCTGCTCGCGCACAAAAAGGAATTCAGAGTTTTACACTCTCGTTTCCTGACACGCCTTACGATGAAGCCCCACTCGCGCGGATTGTTTCTGCTCGGACCGGGACGCAGCACAGCGAGATTCCCCTTCGCGGGATGGACATGCTGGCACGCTTGGATGAAGCGGTCAGTGCCCTCGATCAGCCTTCCATGGACGGAATCAACACTTACTTTGTTTCCTGGGCTGCGCGGCAGGTAGGCTTGAAAGTGGCGCTGTCCGGACTGGGCGGCGATGAACTGTTTGCCGGGTACCCTTCTTTTGCGGATACGCCCAAACTCGCCCGGCTTAAAATGGCGGCCAATTTCCTGCCAGCCCCGTTTCGGCGCGTCAGTTCGCCATTGCTGAAGACGTTTTTGGGGCGCGGCACGTCACCGGACGCGGCAAGAAAGTTATCCGATGCCTGGCAGATGCCGGAACTTTTTCCCCATCCGTTTTTCTTTACCCGGTTGTTGTTTCCGCCTTCAGAGCTCTACCGCTTGACCGATCCGCTTTTTCACAGCAGCAATATCGGCCCAGATGGCGAATCGCTTGACCCCACTTGGCTGGCTTGGCTCGAACGAGCGTCCGATCAAGCGCAAACCATGGAACCCATGGCCGGAATTTCCTGGTTGGAGATGCGCACGTACATGAACAATATTTTGTTGCGTGATACGGATTCGGTAAGCATGGCGCGATCGCTTGAGGTTCGCGTGCCTTTGCTTGACACGCCGCTGGTGGAATTCATGTGCGCCCTGCCAGATTCCGCACGGGTGCAACCAGGGCGAAACAAAGCGTTGCTGCTAAAAGCGCTCGAAGGAATTCTCCCCTCCGAAATTCTCCTTGAGAAAAAGCGAACCTTTACACTTCCCTGGGAAGATTGGTTGCGTACCTCGGTTCGCCCCAAGTTGCAGGCAAGCTTTGGTAATCTTGCACCAGCACTCCGACCTCATTTGCATGCTGCGGGGGTTAAAAGGGTGTGGGATAATTTTACCAACGGTCAAACCTCCTGGTCCCGCCCCTGGGCGCTTTATGTGCTGAATGAATGGTGTCGGCAACACTTAAGCGGATAGCCACAACCTGGGAATTTCACCTGAATGGTTACCTTAAGGTAAGCTAGTGACGCAAAATGAATATTCTTGGGATCAACGCCTATCATGGCAACGCTTCCGCCGCGCTCGTCTCGGATGGCCAACTGATCGCTGCGGTCGAAGAAGAACGATTTAATCGCGTCAAATATGCGGCGGGATTCCCCGCTGCCGCAATTCGTTATTGCTTGAGGGCCGCAGGAATCAATCTGTCGGATATTGACCACGTGGCCATTCCGCGAAATCCCTACGCACGCCTGGCCACAAAATTGTTTTACGCGATTCGGATGCCGTCGTTCGCAAGGGAACGCGCAAAAGTTCTGTCGAAGTTCACGAGCATTCCGAATGCGCTTCGGCAAGCGCTCGACAGTGATCCGGCCAAGCTCAAAGCGACTTTTCATCGGGTAGAACATCATCAAGCACACCTGGCCAGCAGTTACTTCGTTTCTCCCTTCGAGCATGCGGCACTTCTTTCCGCAGACGGTCTCGGCGATTTTGCCAGCTCCATGTGGGGAATAGGCCGTGGAAACCGCATGCACATCGATGGTTCGATCACTTTCCCTCATTCACTCGGGTTGTACTACAGCGCCGTTACCCAATACCTGGGCTTTTTGAAATTTGGGGATGAGTACAAAGTGATGGGACTGGGCGCGTACGGCGAACCGAGATACACCGAGGCCTTTAGAGATGTTCTGCGCTTTAGTCCGAATGGCGGGGAGTTTGGTTTTCGGCTCGGTCTCGAATATTTTACTCACCACACCTCCGGGCCCGACATGTCTTGGGCCGAATCGGACAAGACACCTGTGCTTGGCAAAATGTTTTCCGATGCACTTGGGAAGAAACTGGGCGCACCCGCGCGTCATCCAGACGAACCGCTTGAACAGCGCCACCGGGATATCGCCGCGTCTCTTCAAGCGCGGCTCGAAGAGGTCTATCTGGGCATGTTGAAAAAACTCGCAGCTCGAACCGGCGCAAAGGCAATCTGTCTGGCTGGAGGGGTCGCGTTCAACTGCGTGGCCAACGGAAAAATTTTTGATCAGACACAATTCGAACAAGTTTATGTGCATCCGGCTGCAGGCGACGCAGGTCTCGCGGTTGGTGCTGCCTATCACGTTTGGCATCAGACCCTCGGTAAGCCACGGACATTTGTAATGAACCACGCGTATTGGGGACCGAGTTATTCGCCGACGGAGATTCGAACCGCGATTCGCGACAGTGCGATTTCCCAAGGGGGATTCAGAATTTCCGAATTGGCGGACGAGGAATTGATGAGGCAAACGGCAGCCATTATCGCCGAAGCAAAAATTCTGGGCTGGTATCAGGGGCGAGCAGAGTGGGGACCACGCGCCTTGGGCAATCGGAGCATTGTTGCCGATCCGCGTCGACCGGAAATGAAAGAAATTCTAAATAGCCGAATTAAGCATCGCGAGATATTCCGGCCGTTTGCCCCTTCGATTTTGGCGGAAAAAACGGGTGAATGGTTCTCGCACTCGCACCCTTCCCCATTCATGACGCTGGCTTACTCGGTCTTGCCTCAGAAGCGCGATAAGATCCCCGCACCTACGCACGTCGATGGTACCGGGCGGCTACAGACAGTTACCGAAGACGCCAACCCTAGGTATCATGCCTTGATCACCGAGTTCGGACGGCAAACGGGTGTTCCCGTGGTGTTAAACACCTCGTTCAATGACAACGAACCTATCGTGTGCCGACCGGAAGAAGCAATCGATTGCTTCCTACGCACCAAGATGGATGCGCTAGTTCTCGGAAATTTCCTGATCAAGCGCTCATGAACCTCCCCACGCCAAAACTACAACGTTGGGGTGTGCCGGTAATCGTGGGCATCCCGCTAGATCAGAATTCTTCCTATCTCTGCGGGCCTAGAAAAGCTCCCGCCCTGATTCGCGAAGCGCTCCATTCTGACGCTTGGAACAAATGGGCGGAATCGCCGGTCGATCTCGGAAGCCCCGGCGCACTCGAAGATGCCGGCGATTTGCCGAACATGGAAGCCGCCGACGCCAGTGAGCGCATCGAACCTGCCATTGTTCAAATTGTTGAACGCCAGAAGCGACCAGTGAGTTTGGGCGGAGATCATTCGATTACCTATCCGATTCTGCGCGCGATCGGCAAGAGGGTTCCAGGAATTACCCTGGTCCACTTTGATGCTCACCCCGATTTATACGCCGACTACCGGGGCAATCCTCACTCGCATGCCAGCCCATTCGCGCGCATCTGTGAAGCACCTGGTCGAACGGCTGGTACAGATTGGGATACGTACACTCAATGCTCACCAGCGATCGCAAGCCGAAAAATATAATGTGGAAATTTTCGACATGGATCATTTGCCCGACGCCGATCGATTAAAGTTGCGCGGGCCGATCTATGTCTCATTCGATTTGGATGTGCTAGATCCTGCGTTTGCACCCGGTGTCTCTCATTGGGAGCCAGGTGGCCTGTCGACTCGGGAAGCCATTCGCTACATACACGCGCTGCCGGAACTCATTGTTGGGGCAGATCTGGTAGAGTTCAATCCCGTGCGCGACTTGTCGGGACTAACGGCGACGGTCGCGGCAAAAATTTTGAAAGAATTGCTCGGCAAAATGATCGCCGGATAATCGCACGCAAGCTATCTCTTGTTTCTGGCCTTCTCCGCTTCTTCGTACGCTTGGCGTAACTCATCGAGCAGGTGTCCGTTCTTCACTTTTCCACCTTCGGTCTTGTGAATGCCGCTCCAGAGCGTGGCCCCACTTTTCGGATCCTGAAGGGCAATTCGCGTATGCCCTGGGGGAACGGAATCTTCAGCGAACGCGTTCAACCCGGTGGTTCGAGGGTACTGCCCGTCTGGAATGGCGTGAACATGCGTGCCACTGCTGAGCACCAGAACAAGATCGGCCTTGTCCCTGTCGGCCAGTTGGAAGTGGCCCCATTTGTTGATTTCGAGGACTACCGTGTATTCCAGTTCCGTAAAAGCAGTTTGATTATCGATGTATACGGTGTGTGCGCTTAGGACCACCTCCGGCAAAACCGGAGGCTGTCCGGCGACTGTCGCGGCAATCCCGCACATAGCCATAGCCAGAAGAAATACCCACCGTCTCCGATGCTCGTTCACTTGCATCCGGACCTCCCCTTGGCGTTTGGATTTCTCTTAGGGTAGAGGGCCCCTTACGGATGCGAAACTGTCCCATCGAACAGTTTTGGACCTACTGTCCGATTTTCTGGAAAGGATCAGGAGAGGGGCCCCAGACTCTCGCGGCTACGCTTCTCTTGGTATTTCGATTTTTGTACACTCGGAACGTGCGTGTTCTGCTACTGAATCTCTATTTCCCCCCGGATCGTTCCGCCACAGCAAAAATGGCTCAAACCGTGGTTGGCGCTCTTGCCACTAGCCATGACGTTACCGTTTTGTGCGGAAGGCCCTCGTATGATCCGGGCGAACGGCGAATCTGGCATTTCTATCAAACGGAGAAAGAAGGCCGGGTCGAGATCCTCCGTGTGGGTTCTACAGACTACCCCCGCCAGCAGATGAAAAAACGCGTATTCAACTATCTTTCCTACCTGTTTCTTTCCGTTCCGCGCGCCTTGTTTCTTCCCTGCGATGTGGTCATGGCCATGACCGACCCTCCCTTTGAAGGGATTGCCGGTGCGTTCATTGCCCTGCTAAAAGGTAAACCATTCGTATACAACATTCGAGACATGTATCCGGACATGGCGCTGGGCGGCAGGATCGTAAGCCCCGGGCTGCTTTCCCGCATTTGGGAGAAGTTGCATCGCTGGGCGCTGCGGCGCGCAACCAGGGTGATCGTTCTCGGGGAAGACATGCGTAGTCGCATCGCTGCCAAAGCCGTTCCCCGAAGGAATATCTCTGTGGTCCGCGATGGGGCGGAACTTTCCGCTGCGAATGCCAGTACTGCCGGTTTCGACAGTGAAGTGATTCGCGCGATTCGCGGTGACTTCAGGTTCGTTTTGCTGCACGCTGGGAATCTCGGTTTCTACGGCGCGTGGGAAACCCTTCTCGAAGGTGCCGCGCAGCTCGTCAAGGAGGGGATCGGACTGGTTTTCGTGGGAGACGGAGCGCAGCGGGACAGCTTACAAATTGCCGCGAAGAACATCCCCAATATCCGCTTCCTTCCCTTTTTCCCCAACAACAAGATCCCGTCGGTCCTTGCAGCGGCAGATGCCCACCTGATCACGGTGAGGCGGGGACTGGAGGGGGTCGTAGTGCCGAGCAAAATGTATGGGATTCTGGCAGCGGGAAAGCCGATCGTAGCGGTTGCCCCCGCTGCGTGTGACGTGGTTTCGATTGGCAAAGACAAAGGCTTCGCCATTTCGGCCAATCCCGACGACCCTGTAGATTTTGCGAATTCTGTCAGGCAGCTTGCTGGCGATCCGGACTTGCTACGCACAATGGGCTTGGCTGCTTCCGCGGCCGCACCCGAGTTTGAACAAAGCAGAGAACTGGCAAAATTAATCAGTATTCTTGAAGATGTAGCGCATCGCTAGGCAACCGCGCGATCAAAAAATTTAGATTCTACGTCTGGCGAGCTCGCAGTACTTTCTGGTAATCAACGATCGTCAAATCATGCATACAGGGGAGTTCTCAGGGGATTGTTCTGGCGAATTTTTGCATTTCGCGTTATCGTATCAATGTTCTGCGGGGCAGCCACCGCGGTATCTTTCTACCGCAATTCTCGCTGTTGACTTGGGAGCCGGACCCAAACCGGCAACGTCTCTGTTAACGCACTGGCCATCTCGCCCGGACCAGCTTCGTCAGAACGAGCATAGAGGGCGTATGAGTGCGGGTCTGTTGGCATTTCTTATTGCTGCGTCGGCATCGCTGATCTTGGTGGTGCCGGTGCGCGCCCTGGCCCTCCGCGTAGGCATGGTAGATCTTCCTGGGCCGCGCAAGGTTCATCTGAAGCCAATTCCTCTGCTGGGTGGTTTAGCAATGTATGTGGGAGTCATGCTGGCCATCCTGTTCGCATTTGACGGTTCGGCACGGGCACAGGTGATTGGAATCGTGACCGGGGCGACCTTGGTCGCGGCGGTGGGCTTTCTTGACGATCGCGGCTGGCTTCATCATCAATTGAAATTGTTTGTGGCAATGCCGCTCGCCGCCGTCATCTTGCTGGCATCTGGAATTCACGCTCAAGTTTTTAGCTCCCTCGTTGGCGGGCACACGGGGTATTGGCTCGACGCAGCCTCCACAATCCTGTGGGTCGTTGGAATTACCGCTTCCTTCAGCATCCTTGACCATATGGATGGTTTGTGCGCAGGGGTGGCGGCAATGGCTTCCGTGTTCTTCGCGCTGCTGGCCTATTTAAGTGGCCAGACCCTGGTTACCACACTTGCGGCAGCGGTGCTGGGGGCCGCGGCCGGTTTTTTGCGCTGGAACTTTAAGCCCGCGAAGATTTTCATGGGAGATGGCGGGGCCATGTTTCTCGGCTTTCTGATGGCCACTTTGGCCCTGAAATTGAGGGTTGAGTACGCTACCCCGCTTGCCAACGTCTTGGCTCCTCTTCTGATCCTAAGTGCCGCGATTTTTGATACTACGCTCGTGACGATTTCCCGCTCGAGGCGTGGATTGCTGCCTTTCGCGACGCCCGGAAAAGACCACTCCGCTCATCGCTTGGCTAATTTGGGGTTTGGACAAAGAGGTGCCGTACTTACGATGTATCTAGTTGGCGCAGCTTGCGGCGGAGTCGCTGTGATGGTCACCTATCTCTCCGCTACCAGTGCAGCTATGGTTGCGGGAAGCATGGTCATTTGCATGCTTGTTGCTGTGGCTTGGCTCGAGAAGGCTCCCTACGAACGACAAACCAAGAAGATAGCAGCCTGAGCTCCCTCGTTCCTGACTCATCCGACCGTAACTTGGGATTGCTGGTTTTGTGGCCGACCCGAGGTTTGGCTATACTGCTAGACTGCCCGCGAAGCGGTCCCATCCGTTCCCTTCCAGAGGGGCCGGAAAGGCTTCTGGCTTACATCCAAGCGACGGAAGGGAAATGACAAAGCCGAAGGCACGAGTATGAACCATCCGAGTCGGAAAAAGGAAGAGATTTTGGTCGTCGGAGGATCGGCGGCAGGGTTGTATGCTGCCGGCTATCTGGCGCGTGCCGGCAAAACTGTACGGGTACTGGAATCGCGGCCAAGTCTAGAGACTTCGACACGCACCTTAATTGTAACGGATCATTTTCGCAATCAAATCAGCTCCCAAGCAAAATCCTGCATCGTGAATGAAATCAATCGTTTCGAATTGTTCACGGACGGACGCTCGGCTCAGTTCGCGCTGAAGGAACCGGATCTGGTCATCGAGCGGTCACGCTTGATTCGTTCGCTCTCAGAGGAAGCTGCTACCGCGGGAGTGCGGCTCGATTACAACACTCGCTTCTTAGGACTTGAAGCGAATGGCACAGGACTAAAGATTGAGGTGGATCAGGCTGGAGAACGAAAACAATATCACGCGCAAAACGTTGTTGGAGCGGATGGAGCGGTCAGCCGGGTTGCCCGCTCGGCAGGCTGGCCGCCCGTTGAAACTGTGCCGCTGGTCCAGGCGGTGATCAAGCTGCCAAAGGATTGCCCAGCCGACACCACCCGAGTTTGGTTCATCCCGGATGACACTCCCTATTTCTATTGGCTGATTCCCGAATCCCCGGAGCGGGCTGCTGTTGGAGTGATTGGCGAAAATGGGCAGGCCACAAAAATAAGTTTTGACCGCTTTTTGGAAAAAAAGGGGTTCGAACCTCTGGAATGGCAAGGCGCGCGAATTCCTGTTTATCGTCGCTGGGTGCCTGTGCGCCGAACGGTGGGGGGCGGCGACGTTTATTTAGTGGGGGATGCGGCAGCACAGGTAAAAGTCTCCACCGTTGGCGGGATCGTGACCGGATTGCGGGGGGCTCGCGGCGTTGCCGATACCATCCTGCGTAACGGCAAATCGGAATTGCTGGCATTGCGGCGTGAATTAGGAACGCACTGGTTGATTCGGCGCGCGCTACATTATTTTCAACAGGAAGATTATTCTCGCCTGGTCGATCTGTTGAATGATTCCACGCGGGAATCTCTAGGAGAAATCAATAGAGACCAGTCGACACGCTTGCTCTGGAATGTGATTCGGACGCAGCCGAAGCTGGTACTGATGGGGCTGCGTGGATTACTATTAGGCTGGAAGTAATTTCATCCCTATTGATACTTCGCTTGCGTGACGATCACGACTGGTTCTGTTGGTCCGAGTTCACCAAACCTGCTCATTTTGGGTACGAAGAAAAGGAGAACGACAGTGCGTCTGACCGTTATTGGGTGTGGCTACGTAGGGCTAGTGACCGGAGCCTGCCTCGCCGCCGCGGGACACGAAGTATTTTGCACAGACATAGACAGCAAGCGTATCGACCAGTTGAAGGTCGGCAAAGTTCCCATCTATGAAGAGCACCTGGAGGAAGTGCTAAACCACGCTGTCGCTGAAAAAAAGATTTCCTATACGAGCGATCCCGGAGAGGCGATTCGCGCTGGTGAGGTGATTTTCATCTGTGTGGGAACTCCGCCAAAGAATAGCGGAGAGGCTGACCTGTCGGCAATTGATCACGTTGCGCGTCAAATCGCACAGGAAGCGCAAGCGTCCAAGATCGTGGTAGAAAAGAGCACCGTACCGGCACTTACCGGCAAACAATTACAGAAGGCCCTAGCCGCCTATTCTCGGGGCGGGGATATGAAGTTTCATGTGGCTTCGAATCCGGAATTTTTGCGGGAAGGAACAGCCGTAGGCGATTTTTTCCATCCTGATCGCATTGTGGTAGGAGTGGAAGACGAGGTTTCTGCCAAGAAACTGCGAGAAATCTATGCCCCGATTTTGCAGAAAAAATTCTCCTGCCCCATTCACGCTGGAAAGTGTCCGGACGCACCGAGTGAGTTGCTGATTACCACGATTAACAGCGCTGAGCTCATCAAGCATGCTTCGAATTCGTTTTTGGCCTTGAAGATCAGCTACGCAAACGTGATCGCGGACCTGTGTGAACGCATTGGAGCTGACGTCGAGGAAGTCACCCATGCGATGGGACTGGATCCGCGCATCGGAACCCAATTCCTAAAGGCCGGATTGGGCTTCGGCGGGTTCTGTTTTCCGAAGGACATCCAGGCATTCATCCATCTTTCTTCTTCGATGGGAATCGATTTCGAAATGTTGAAGGCTGCCGAAACCGTGAACAAGCAGCGCATTGATCGCTACTTCGAAAAAATTCATAAAGCACTGTGGGTGGTGAAGGGCAAACGAGTTGCAGTCCTCGGCTTGGCCTTTAAAGCCAATACGGATGATATCCGCTTTGCTCCGGCTCTCGAGGTGATCAGGCGGCTACTGGCAGAAGGAGCGGAAGTTCACGCAAGCGATCCGGAAGCGATTTCTCGCACGAAAGCATTCTTCCCGAATATTACCTATCACGAGGATCCGTATGAAGCTTTGAAGGGTGCGGACGCTGCGCTGGTCTGCACGGAATGGAAAAGTTTCCGGGAATTGGATTGGGAACGAGCGGGAAAATTCATGGCGCGACGCCTGGTGATCGATGGGCGAAATCTATATTCGCCGCAAACAATGCAGAAACTCGATTTTGATTACCACTGCTTCGGCCGGCCTCAGCACTAACCCTGGCTGACAGTCGGTTTCAGGGTCCGGCACGAGTCCCCTTTATTTCGGTGATACCGTTTCGCGCGCAAATTGCTGGCGAAAATATTCCAAGGTGTAACCGAGGCCTTCCTCTAGTCCGACTTTCGGCTCCCAGCCCAACAGTTTTTTGGCCTTTGCAATATCGGGGCGGCGGCGCTTCGGATCATCTTCCGGTAACGATTCATGAACCAAGCCGGGAGCGTTCGGGAAGTAGCTTAACACTCGTTTTGCAAATTCATAAATCGTAAGCTCGGTTGGATTGCCGATATTTGTCGGGAAATGTTCGTTGGACTGGCTCAGTCGGTAAATGCCATCGATCAAGTCTGACACGTAGCAAAAACTCCGGGTCTGCTGGCCGTCTCCGTAAATGGTAATCTGCTGGCCACTCAGTGCCTGATAGACGAAGTTAGGCAGTGCTCGGCCATCGTTCAATCGCATCCGCGGGCCGTAGGTATTAAAGATGCGGACAATATGTGTGTCGACGTTATGATGCCGGTAATACGCCATGGTCGCGGCCTCGGCAAATCGCTTGGCCTCGTCGTACACGCTTCGCGGCCCGACTGGGTTTACGTTGCCCCAGTAGCTTTCTGTCTGGGGAGAGACGCTTGGATCCCCGTAGCATTCACTGGTGGAGGCGAGCAAAAACTTAGCCTTTTTCTCGAGCGCGAGATCGAGCGCGTGGAATGTCCCGAGCGAACCAACCTTCAGCGTTTCGACGGGAAATTTCAAATAATCGGGAGGGCTGGCTGGGGACGCAAAGTGGAATACGTAATCGACAGTTCCTTCCACGCCCAAGGGTTTGTTCACATCTTTCGACACAAACTGAAAGTGGCGATTTCCTTCTAAATGCGCAATGTTCGAAAGATCACCAGTGATCAAATTGTCGAGTGCCCATACGTCCCAACCCTCAAGCAACAATCGATCACACAGATGCGATCCCAGGAATCCCGCCCCACCGGTTACCACTGCCCTCATGCTCTTCCTCCATCAATCCAAACGACCATTTTATCGTGGGAGGCACCGATTTCACTAAATGAATATTTCCTCTGGAGCACTTCTCGGCTCGCAGGAGAAATGGGGTCATCGGGTCCTGGATCAGTATTTTCCTGTATATTTGGCATCTTGGGGTTTCTGGCTGTCTTCAATCCATAAACTGGGGTTATGCTTTAACGCGCAGCGCGTACGTTCTTGTAGATTCCTCATCGAGAAGGAACGCCAAGGTGAAGATTTCCACGCTCAGAAATCTCAGCACACTTGTCGCTAGGATCTGTCCGCCTCATCGAATCCAATTACCAGGTGGAGCTCTATGGGTATTGTTGATCCTCCCCTTCACTGCATGCCGGCAATCTCTGCCAGAGCCGGTAACCCTGACTTTTCTCGATCCAGAATGGTCCCATGACGCACGGGAACGCAGCCTGCTTTCCGACCAGATGCTGCTGGAATTCACGCAACAAACCGGAATACGCGTCAAACATTTGCCTGCCCCGGAAACTTCCCCTGCGCAATTGGCCTTAATTCGCGATTTGCTGCAAAAAGAAGCCCCCACTCCAGACGTCTATGGTATCGACGTAATTTGGCCGGGGATGCTCAGCGAATATTTGGTTGACCTGAAACCGTATTTTGCTTCGGAGACGGCCTCGGAAGACCGAGAAGTGGTCAGAAATTATACGATCCAAGAAAAGTTAGTGGCTCTGCCCTATCACTTGAACACCGGCGTGCTTTTTTACCGGGCAGATCTCCTCGATAAGTACGGATATAGGGAACCACCCAAAACTTGGGATGAGATGGAGAAAATGGCGCTTCGAATCCAAGAGGGTGAACGCTCCCGGGGAAACAGGGATTTTTGGGGATTCGTCTGGCCTGGAGCAGCGAGCGAAGGTTTGACTTGCAACGCCCTGGAATGGCAATTCGATGAGGGTGGTGGACACATCATCGAGGCAGACAAAAAAATAAGCGTCAACAATCCAAATGCAATTCGAGCCTGGGAACGCGCAGCTCACTGGGTAGGCTGGATTTCACCCCCCAGCGTGCTCTCTTATCAGGAATGGGACTCTAGCAATGCGTTCTTGAATTCCGAGAGAGCGGCATTCGCGCGTGGTTGGACTTCAGACTATTTTCTACGTCATCCGCTGGACCTACCGATTCAGGACCGTGTTGGCGAGACAAGTCTACCAGGCGGAAAGTTGGCGCGTGTGGGAACTTTGGGCGGTTTCGGATTGGGAATTTCCCGCTTCTCAACCCATGTTCCGGAAGCTGTGAAATTGGTGCAATTCCTCTTACATAAAGAAGCTCAATTGGAGCAAGCACAATTGAGCCGCCCTTTACCGAGGTATCCACAGTTATACGAAATGCCTAACATTTTGAGCGTGAACTCCGGACACGGCCAATCCGGGAACGGAGCGGGTGTTGTTACGCGCCCTTCGACTGTCTCCGGCGCCAATTTTGACGATGTGAGTCGTGCCTACATCGCAGCAGTTCATTCCGTGCTGGCCGGTAGGGCGAGAGCAGCCGACGCCGCTAGGGAGTTGGAGAAAAGGCTTGTGGCGATCACAGGTTTTCAGACCGGGCTACCGTCAAATTGATTGCGGATAGGCACGCTTCGATAAGACGCGGCCCAGAAGGGGAACGTTGTGGCCATAACGCCGCGACAAAATATCGGACAAGACGGTGAGCGAGCTTTCCCCTTGTACCGGATAAGCATCGGGAGAAGGCTGACACTCTGTTTTGCTTTTATTTTCATCCTGATGTTGGCCAGCAATGCCTTCCTGCTTTGGCGATTGCATCTCGTACGTGTTCAAGCCGACCGCTTAATGGCCGTGGATCAGGAGTTGATTGCTGTCCTACGATTTCAGACCAGCCTGCGCAACTTTCATGATCGGTTGAACGAACTGGCGCAATCCAACGATAGCGCTCAACTACTCGCCGAATCAGAATCGCTTCGAAGCTCTCTACTCGAGGACGCTAAGCGTACGCAAGCTTCAGTCGAGGGATTGCCTTCAGATGGAAAACTCGAGCCCCCCGTGATGGCGACTCTCGAATCGGTCGAAAGCTCGCTTCCTTCGCACTTGGATGCGATCCGGGCCCTGGCGGTTTCGGGGGATTGGGTTGCCCTGCGGGTGCGGCTGGCAAACCAAATCCAGCCGCTGGAATTTCTGAGCTCCGAACTGGTAAAAGAGGTCGATCAAGAGGTCGCAACAGAAAGAGCACATACGGCCCTAAGCATCCGCCGAGCCGAGCGGCAAATGCTATTCATCGTTCCTGCCACAGGTCTCCTGGCCCTGCTGATTGCGGCCATTTTAGGCGCGGTCATCACGCGTAGTATCACCCGGCCCCTCGGCCGGGTAATGGCAGGTTCGCGCGCGCTCTCGCGAGGGGAGTTTCACCATCAAATTTCTATCGAAGGAACAGATGAACTTGCCCATCTCGGGCTGGCTTTCAATCATACCGCGGAAAAACTTCAGGAACTGTATCAGAACTTGCGCAGTCGGAAGGAGCAAATTCGTGAGAGTGAAAAGGAGCTGCGGCAGCTCATCGATTTCGTTCCGGCACACGTATTTGTATTGCGGCCCGACGGGGAAGGATTGTATGCCAACCAGGTGATTCTCGATTATTACGGATTCACACTGGAAGAATGGATGGCTCCAGGCCTTCTCTCAAAGGTAGTGCACCCCGATGACCTGGAGCATTACCTCGGGCAACGGCGGGTTGGATTTGCGAGTTTGGAGCCTTTTGAAGCGGAAGGCCGCATCCGGCGAAAAGACGGGCAGTATCGATGGTTTCTGACTCGTTTTAACCCGATGAAGGACGAGAGTGGCCATCTTTTGCGATGGTATGTCGTGAGAACTGATATCGAGGAGAACAAACAATTCTCTGAGCGTACGCGCAATGAGAACCTGGCCCTGCGCGAGGAGGTCGTTCGATCTTCCATGTTTGAAGAGATTGTGGGTTCCTCAGAGAAACTGCTCAAAGTCTTGTCGGAAGTCGAGCGAGTGGCGTCGGCTGATTCCACCGTCCTCATTTTGGGTGAAACGGGAACGGGAAAAGAGTTGGTGGCTCGTGCCATTCACAAACAGTCGAATCGCGCCGGGCGCGCCTTCATCCGCGTGAATTGCGCGGCGATTCCAGCATCGCTCATCTCTTCTGAACTCTTTGGACATGAAAAAGGTGCATTCACCGGAGCGATTCAGCGCCGTTTGGGGCGCTTCGAATCGGCCGATGGCGGAACGATTTTTTTGGACGAAATCGGGGATCTCCCTATTGATACCCAGATCGTTCTTTTGCGGGTGCTTCAGGAGCGGGAGTTCGAACGTGTGGGGAGCAACCAAGCGATTTCTGTCGATGTGCGCATCCTTGCCGCTACCAATCGTAATCTAAACGCCGCCGTGGCCTCCGGTAACTTCCGTCAGGATCTTTTCTACCGGCTGAATGTTTTTCCCGTTCATATTCCGCCATTGCGTGAACGTGCAGAGGATATTCCGCTTCTGCTCGAATACCTGATTGAGAGGTATGCGAAAAAAAGTGGCAAAAAAATCAGACAGATAAGAAAAAGGACCCTGGAACTGTTTCAGGCCTACGATTGGCCCGGCAATATTCGCGAATTGCAAAACGTGGTAGAGAGGGCTGTCCTGTTGTGTGACGACGATACCTTCTCCGTTGACGAGACCTGGCTAAAGCAGGAGGTACGCCGCGAAACTGGACCGACGGGCGTGGCATTGCGAGGGTTAGGCCGCTTGGATGTCGATCAGGAAAGACGGCTGATCGAAGCCACCCTAGCCGAAACGAAGGGGCGAGTCTCGGGCCCTGCCGGAGCGGCTGCGAAGCTGGGGATCCCCAGGCAGACCCTTGAATCGAAAATAGCTAGCCTGGGAATCAACAGGAATCGATTCCAAAACTAGAAACTGCAACAACTCGCCCGAAGCCACACCGCACGCCCAGGGCATGCCGAATCTCGGCATTTGCTGGAGTTCGGCATGACCGTCCCATGATTACGTGTTTTAGATTCATTAGCTTGCAATTGGCAAGTGGTTTGCTCCCCGGTGTGTGTGAGTTGCAGCAAATGACGCTAAAAATCGAACAGTCCCGACGGGGGACCCTCACAGTTCTGAAGCTGATTGGTCAGATTGCGAGCGGTGACTTAGCAGAGTTGAAACTCCAGATGGAAGAGGCCGGACCCGAGATGCAGTTCGACTTAGACGATGTGACCCTGGTCGATGTTGGAGTGATTCGGTTTCTCACCGAATGCGGGGACAGCGGGGTGGAGTTCCTGAATTGTCCGCTCTACATCCGGGAATGGATCAAGCGACAAAAAGAGAAGAAATGATAGGGAGAAATCACATGCCGGTGCATCGAAGAAGCGCGATTGGAGAACAGGATAAGAACTACAGCGTTTCAGGGTTAGAACCGCAAACAGGAGGCCTCGATTACCCGGCGCTGCTCTCTGCGGCTAGACAGGGACATCCAGGCGCATTTGAAAGGCTGTGTGAGCAGGCCACCCCGCGCATCTACCGAACACTTTGCCGAATCACTAAGAATCGCGAAGATGCCGAGGATGCCCTACAGGAGGCCTTGATGAAAGCGCTCATCAATTTGCGACGGTTCGATGGTAGGTCCAGTTTCTCAACGTGGCTTACGCGCATCGCCATTAACGCTGCATTCATGAAGCTGCGGCGGAGCCGCTTGTCGCGTGAGGTGGTAATGGATGGGCCAGATCATTTTGGCAACGAACAGTTCGGCTACCAGTTTAGAGACCATTCTCCAAATCCCGAAGATCGCTACGCGGCAGAAGAGCGAGTCGAAATTCTACGGGATGCGCTCAGTGAACTCCGCCCGCGCGTCCGAGTGGCTGTGGAGATTTGTCAGCTGCAAGAACGTTCATTGAAAGAAACCGCGCAACTTTTGGGGATCTCCGTAGCGGCAGCGAAAGGCCGACTGTTTCAAGCCAAAGCAGCTCTGCGCAAAGCGTCGCGGAGGAGAAGTATTGGCGACCTCCGCTTCCGCCGTGCCGCCTGACGCACTCACTATGAGCCGCCCACCATTACCACCGTTTACGCGACAAACAGCCATTCAAAAGGTTCGTATGGCTGAGGATGCTTGGAATTCACGTGATCCGGAAAAAGTGGTCTTGGCTTACACGGTGGATTCCCAGTGGAGGAACCGCGCGGAGTTTCTAAATGGAAGGACAGAGATTGTTGCTTTCCTTAAGCGCAAGTGGGCGAAAGAACTCGATTATCGACTGATCAAAGAACTTTGGTCCTATGATGGAAATCGCATCGCAGTCCGTTTCGCTTACGAAAGCCGCGACGAGCACGGCAACTGGTTTCGTTCCTATGGCAACGAAAACTGGGAGTTCGACGGTGACGGTCTGATGCAGAAGAGATTCGCTTCCATCAATGATTTGGCAATCAAAGAGTCGGAACGCAAATATCAGTGGGCGCTCGGAAGGCGTCCAGACGCACACCCCGGATTGAGTGAATTGGGTTTTTGAAAAGGAGGAAAATCGCATGGCAACCATCACTGTGAAAGATGGTACTCAGATTTATTACAAGGATTGGGGAAAAGGCCAGCCCATCGTTTTCAGCCACGGTTGGCCGCTCAGCGCCGATGCTTGGGAGGATCAGATGAATTACCTCGCGGATCGCGGGTATCGCTGCATCGCGCACGATCGCCGTGGACATGGTCGCTCGAGCCAACCGTGGGACGGGAACGAAATGAATACCTATGCCGATGATCTAGCGGAACTGGTCGAAAAGCTCGACCTAAAAGATGCCATTCACGTTGGACATTCGACAGGAGGAGGCGAGGTTGCGCGATACATCGGGCGTCACGGAACGAAGCGCGTTTCGATGGCCGTCCTGATTAGCGCCGTTCCTCCCCTGATGCTCAAGACTGCCGCCAATCCCGGGGGCCTGCCTATCGAAGCATTCGATCAAATCCGCAGCGGCGTCCTCAGCGATCGTTCACAATTCTGGAAAGACCTGAGCGCTCCATTTTACGGCGCGAATCGGCCCGGGTCCAAAGCCTCAGAAGGCTTGCGCGGATCATTCTGGCTGCAGGGAATGTTGGCGGGCTTAAAAGCCGTCTACGATTGCGTCAAGGCTTTTTCTGAGACTGATTTTACAGAAGACCTTAAAAAGATCGACGTGCCCACCTTGATTCTTCACGGTGACGACGACCAGATCGTGCCTATCGGCGCCGCATCTCTCCAATCCGCAAAGCTCGTAAAAGGTTCAACGCTGAAGGTTGTTTCCGGTGCTCCGCACGGTATGTGCTCAACCCTAAAGGATCAGATCAACGCGGAATTGCTTGCATTCTTTCAGCGGAGCCAACACGCATCTGCTTGAGGAGAAGAGTTTTGTGACAACGCGTGAAGTCCGAATTGAGATTTAGCGTCACCTCTTGCAAGCCTTTTAGCCAAGTGCTGATCCCTTTGAAGCTGCAAATACCGGGCCAAGCACTCAGTACGGAATCTTGTCGTGCTTGTCTGCCCACGCGCGAAATCCCGCGAGTGCTTCCTCTCGCATCATCTGGACTGCGGGGATACGGCGCAAGGAAAGCGGCTGTTTTAGTTCGGCATATAGTAAAGAATCGTCAAAACCGATTTTGGCCGCGTCCTCGGCGGTGTTGGCAAAATAGAAACGAGAGAGGCGAGCCCAGTAGATCGCCCCAAGACACATCGGACAGGGTTCGCAAGAAGTATACAGCTCGCAATCTTTCAGTTCGAAGACCCCCAGTTTGGTGCAAGCCAGGCGTATAGCCAAGACTTCCGCATGAGCCGTAGGGTCATTGGTCGAAGTCACCTGATTTGAGCCTTCGCCGACAATCTTCCCCTCTTTGACAATCACCGCACCGAAAGGGCCTCCGCGGCCGGACTGAACGCTCTCGATGGAAAGTTCAATCGCTCGGGCCATGAAAACGTTTCGCATGTGTTTTCGCCACTGCTCTTTCGCAGGCGATCTGTGCCGCTCCTCATCAGGCTGGCCGCCAGATGAACTTAGCAGATTCCGCCGCCGGGGGCCAAGTATATGCCTGGAAAGTGGCCAATCAGCACTTTTTTCGCGTTGAATTATCGATTTTGCCAAGTTGAAAAACTGGGGATATCGGGCTACCCTCTTGCCTCACGATGAGGTCGGCTTTGGCCAGCAGCTGCTTCGAGCTATGACTATGCGCGCCTTTCTCTCACGCCGGGTTGTAACACCGGAAGGGGTGCGTCACGCGGCTCTGCTTGTCGAGGGAGACCGGATCCGCGACGTGGTTGCGGCGGAACGAGTACCGAAGGATGTTGAAGATAGGCAGGATTTTGGAGATTCTGTAATTCTTCCGGGCCTAGTCGACTCACACGTTCACATCAACGAACCTGGTAGGAGTGAGTGGGAGGGATTTGCAACTGCAACTCGAGCCGCGGCAGCGGGAGGCTACACCCTGCTGGTGGATATGCCTTTGAACTGCCTTCCCGCAACGATCAACGCTGCCGCGCTCGAGGAAAAGCGAAGAGCAGCTTGGGGGCAGGCCTGGGTGGATTGGATGTCTTGGGGAGGGGTTGTCGGCGATAATCAAGGCGACATCGGGCCACTCGCGGAGGCTCTAGTTCCCGGATTCAAGTGCTTTCTGGTTCATCCAGGGATTGATGGCTTCACGATGGTTACCGAGAACGAGTTGCGATCTGCGTTGCCTGCCGTCGCACGGACAGGGCTGCCCCTCCTGGTCCACGCGGAACTTCCCGGGCCAATCGACAAAGCCACAGAGAGACTCGAAGATGCGGATTGGTCTCTCTACCAGACCTACCTCAAATCCCGGCCAGAAGAAGCGGAACTAGAGGCGATCCGGCAATTGTTGTCTTTGTGCCGAGAATATCGATTCCAGCTGCACATTGTTCATCTCTCCTCCGCCAGCGCACTAGCCGAGCTGCGCGCCGCGCGTTCTAGCGGTCTCCCGGTGACAGTTGAAACTTGCCCGCACTATTTGCATCTCGATGCGGAATCAATTCCGAATGGAGCTACGCTCTTTAAATGCGCCCCGCCAATTCGTAGCCGGGAGAATCGCGAGCAATTGTGGCAAGGGTTGCGCGACCAGACGATCGACTTGGTCGTGACCGATCACTCTCCGTGTCCACCCGAGATGAAGCGACTTGCAGAAGGTAATTTCCGGAATGCCTGGGGCGGCATTGCTAGCCTATCCGTTGCGCTCTCCGTGATGTATACCGAGGCGAACGAACGCGGCTTTACCTTCTGCGACCTCGCCCGTTGGATGGCGGAAGGCCCTGCCGTTCTCGCGGGTTGCCAAATGCGAAAAGGTCGAATCGCAGCCGGATACGATGCTGACTTCGTGGTGTTCGATCCGGAAGCTTGGTTCATCGTGACCCGGGATCGATTGCATTATCGCCATGCGGTCTCGCCGTACCTTGGAGAAAAGCTGCAAGGGATGGTGAAAGCCACCTTCTTGCGTGGTATCCCGGTCTACGCGGATGGCAATTTTTCTTCGGAACCGACAGGCAGGGAATGCCGTGCGCAGAGAGAAGGGATTCCCCGAGCTGTATGAAGAAATTTCAGATCGTCGGTACTTCCGTGCCACGCCGCGAGGGCCGAGAAAAGGTTACCGGGCAGGCGCGCTATATTGACGATATGGTCTTGCCAGAGATGCTTTACGGTGCCACCGTCCGCAGCCGCATTGCCCGTGGGAGGATCAAGAGGATTACCTTCGGCCCCGGAATCGATTGGACCGAGTTTGTGATTGTAGCGCCAGAAGACATTCCCGGAAAGAATTGCATCGCGCTGATTGAGGACGATCAGCCCTGCTTGGCGGATGGAATGGTCAATCACCCGGAAGAGGCGCTCCTACTGATCGCGCATCGAGACCGGAATCTTCTGCCGAGGGCGGTCGATGCGGTCTTGGTGGAATACGACACACTACCGGGTATCTTCACCATGGAAGCGAGCGAGGAGCGCTCACAAATCATCTGGGGCACCGACAACACCTTCAAAACCTATCTGATCGAAAAAGGTGACGTCGATGCCGTTTGGCAAACTGCGGACTATATCGTCGAGGGCGAGTACCGGACGGGCGCACAAGAACAACTCTACATCGAAAACAACGGCATGATTGCCGCTTTCCATCCAAAGGAAGGCCTCACCGTGTGGGGCTCGCTGCAATGCCCTTACTATGTGCACAAAGCATTGGTGAAGCTCTGCGACTTGCCCGGAGATCGAGTGCGCGTAGTGCAAACAGAAACCGGTGGCGCATTTGGCGGCAAGGAAGAGTATCCGTCAATGATCGCTGCCCACGCGGCGCTACTGGCAATGAAGTCCGGCAAGCCTGTGAAAATCATCTATGACCGCATGGAAGACATGACCGCTACGACCAAGCGACATCCTTCGAGGACCCGCCACCGTACCGCTGTGACAAAGGAAGGAAAAATTCTCGGTGGAGAGATTGAGTTCACGATTGATGGTGGGGCTTATCTGACGTTATCGCCCGTGGTCCTCTCGCGCGGCGCCATTCATTCGGGCGGCCCTTACTCTTGGCCTAGTGTTCGCATTCGGGCGAAGGCCGTGGCCACCAATGCACCGCCACACGGCGCATTCCGCGGATTTGGTGCGCCACAGTCTCTTTTCGCGCTGGAACGTCACATGGATCGCATCGCTCAGGCGGTTGATCTTTCGCCTATTGAGATCCGGCGTAGGAATTTCCTGAGGCCTGGCGAGACAACCACAACCGAGCAAACCATACGTGAAGAAATCGATCTCGGAAGACTCCTTGACCGAGCGCTCGAACTTTCCGACTATCACGCCAAGAAAGAAAAATTCGTACACGACAACCCACGAAACGGCTGCAAGAAAGGAATTGGGCTCGCCGCATTCCTGCACGGCGCAGGATTTACCGGGTCAGGCGAACGCTATCTGGGCTCCGTGGTCGGACTGGAAGCCTGCGAGGACGGCAGCGTCCGTGTTCTGGTTTCAAGCACGGAATTTGGCCAGGGAACAAAGACTGTGCTGTGCCAGATTGCAGCGGAAACCCTCCATCTCCGCTATGAAGACGTCACGATCGCGCAAGCGGATACACAAGAGGTGCCGAACAGCGGCCCAACGGTAGCATCGCGCACGATTATGGTG
>Ga0074045_10001169_pt1 | contig 25659 bp, 20 predicted proteins | sample BogForMeECP23OM2_FD_94442 | JGI IMG/M metagenome (GOLD analysis project Ga0074045, IMG submission 94442) | Bog forest soil microbial communities from Calvert Island, British Columbia, Canada - Bog Forest MetaG ECP23OM2 | ecosystem: Environmental > Terrestrial > Soil > Wetlands ... | reverse complement strand
GGTCGCTGTCGGCGTTGCGGTCGCTGTCGCAGTTGCGGTCGCTGTCGGCGTTGCGGTCGCTGTCGGCGTTGCGGTCGCTGTCGGCGTTGCGGTCGCTGTCGGCGTTGCGGTCGCTGTCGCAGTTGCGGTGGCGGTTGCCGTCGCGGTCGGCGTGGCGGTGGGAGTCGCGGTCGCGATCGCCGTGGGCGTTGCAGTTGGTGTCGCCGTAGGTGTGGGTGACGACCCCGATGATGCTGTCGGCGTTGGCGTCGGGACTATGCCACTTTGCGCCAGCTTTACGACGAAGGCGTTGGTACCGGGTTCGAAGTCGCTCTGTGAGGTGCCGGGATAGGTGAGCTGGGTTTCGAAAGCGCCGGCTGTACCAAAACCGGTGCTGCTAATCGAACCGGTAATGTAGGCAATGTCAGCGCTATCGACGGCGATGCCGTTGCCTTGGTCTTTTCCAAAACCTCCGCCCCAAAGAAGATTGACGGCATAGACCAGTGAGGTTCCGTCCGCGCTTAGCATCGTTACAAAAGCGCATCCGCTATCTGAGCATGCGCCTGGGTTGCCTTGAGTATCAACCGTTTGGATCGGGCCATTAATACTTTGCAGAGTCTCGGTAGTAACCGGAATATCGCCGTAGGATGTGCCAACGACGTAGGCTTCCTGGGCGGAATCGATCGCGATGCCGTCGGCAATCGTATAATTACCATTGCCACCCCCCATCAAATCGGAATAGGTGAGCGCATCGCCGCCTGGGTCGAGCTTGGTGACAAAGGCGTTCTCAAAACCTACGCTTCCGAAAACGTTAGTCGCAGGGAAATCAGGTGAATAGGCCGACCCTGTAATGTAGGCGTCGCCGCTGGAATCCGCCGCGATGCCGCGGCCTTCATCACCGTAAAAGGTGTTTAAACCGCTCCCGCCCAGGTAGGTCGAGTACGCCAGCATGCCAAGAGTGTTGAATTTGGTCACGAAGGCGTCGTACGGGCCTGTCAGCACACGCTGGTAAGCGGAGGACGTGGTGGGGAAGTTGGTAGAACCAGTATAACCGGTAGCATACGCTGCGCCGCTGGGATCCACGGCGATCGCGTTGCCCTGATCACCCCCGCTCCCGCCTAGATAGGTCGAAAAGGGGTCCTCGAAGGGGCCTGGACAAGGCTGGTCAAACGGCAACGAACCGTCGGCGCAGAATTTGGTCACAAAGGCGTTGCCGTTGGGGCTGCCCAACGTACTCTGATAGGCATCTGGAGTAACGGGGAAGTTAGTGGAATAGGTGGTACCGGTAACCCAAGCGTCGCCAGCGGAATCCACCGCGATGCCGGTCGCGTGGTCGCCGTTGTTCCCGCCCAGATAGGTCGAATAGGTTGTGCCGGAGCCTGCGGTACACGACCCCCCTATATATAACGAGCCGTCCGCGCAGAATTTGGTCACGAAGGCGCTGCCGAAACTACTGCCCGGGCTACCCTGGAAGGCGTTAATGGTGGGGAAGTCGGTTGAGTAGGTAGTACCTGTAACGTAGGCGTCGCCGGCGGAATCCACCGCGATGCCGCTCCCGGAGTCCCCTTCGCCAAACTCTCCGCCGCTCCCGCCCAGGTAGGTCGAAAAGATCAGCGAGCTGCCGTCCGCACTAAACTTAGTCACGTAAGCGGTCGGCACAAAGCTCGGCAAGCATCCCGGGCTTGCGCAGACACCAAATCCTTTGAAGGTCGGGTCAAATGCGTTCACGAGTGGAAACCCGGGATTGAAGGTTTGACCGGTGACGTAGGCCTCGCCTTTCGCGTCAACGGCGATGGCGGCGCCTTGATCGTCATTGCCCCCTTGCGATCCCGTTGTACTCCCTGCGCCGCTCCCGCCCAGGTAGGTCGAATAGACGGGCACGAGACCATTCGCGGGAAACTTGCTCACAAAGGCATTGCTGGTGAAAATGGCCACCCCGTTGTTGGTAGCCTGGTAGGGCGCAGCCGTGGGAAAATTGTTGGAATAGGTGATTCCGGTGACGTAGGCGTTGTCGTTGGAATCCACCGCAATAGCGGAAGCGCTATCAGTGAAAATGAGACCGCTGGCAATTGGAGTTCCGCTGCCGCCCAAGTAGGTCGAGTAGACGAGCGTGTTGCCGTCGGGGCTGAACTTGGTCACGAAACCGTCCGAAAAGCCCAGGTTGGAAGGCTGGTAGGGGTTCATCGTGGGAAAGCCACTACCAGTCGAACCCGTAACGTAGGCGCTGCCGAGGGAGTCCACCGCGATGCCGATGCCAACCGTGCTGTCAGTGAGGAAATTCGTACTAGTGTCACCCAGATAGGTCGAATAGACCAGACTGCCGGGCACCGCGATAAATGGCTGCGTAAGCGAGCCGGCGCTGAATTTGCTCACGAACGCATTGGCTCCGTTTACGTTGTTGGGGGTGAACTGGTAGGCGGCCACCGTGGGAAAATTCGAGGAGCAGGCCTGGCCCGTAACGTAGGCGTTATCGTTCGAGTCCACCGCGATGCTATTGCCGGAATCTCCGGTAGGAAATGGTACATCACACGGGGTCTTCCCACTGCCGCCCAGGTAGGTCGAATAGGGCAAGCCGGCGCCGGCGGTACATGGTCCGCTACTGGGCAGCGAGCCGTCGGCACAGAATTTGGTCACGAAGGCGTTGCCGATGACAGTACTATTGTTGGAGCCCTGGTAGGCATTCGCGGTCGGAAAGTTGGACGAGAAGGTGTATCCCGTTACGTAAGCGTCGCCGCTGGAGTCCACGGCAATTCCCCTACCAGCATCACCAGCGAAAGACGCTATCCCGTTCCCACCGAGATAGGTCGAGTAGACGACATGACCGAAAGTGTCGAATGTGGTCACGAAGGCATTGCTCACACCATTGGCAGCTCCATTGTTCGAGCCCTGGTAGGCATTCGCGGTCGGAAAGTCGGACGAAGTGGTTTGCCCAGTGACATAGGCGTAGTTGGCAGTGCTGCTGATTGAATTGACGTTGACGGCAATACCCGCACCGGAATCCGTCCCGCTGCCGCCCAGGAAGGTCGAATAGACCAACGAACTGCCGTCGGCGCTGAGTTCGGTCACAAACGCGTTGCTGGCGCCTTGAAGTGAGGCCTGGGAGGGGTTCAGCGTCGGAAAATCGGTGGAACTGGTCGTGCCCGTGATGTAGGCGTCGCCGTTATCGTCAACGGCAATGCTCGCGCCAGAATCAATGCCGCTGCCGCCCAGATAGGTCGAATAGACCAGCGTACTTCCATCGGGGCTGAACTTGGTCACGAAGGCGTTGGCGCTGCCGTATGTGCCGTTCTTGCCTGCCTGGTAGGGTGCCGAAGTCGGAAAGTTGTTGGAATAAGTTTGCCCTGTGACATAGGTATTGCCGAGCCCGAGCGGATCCGTCGCGATCCCGTTACCGGAATCGCCGCCGCCCTTAGAGTTTAGGGCGGCCTGGCTGCCGCCCAAATAGCTGGCGAAGTCCACATACGGGTCCACCACCAGCGGCCGCGCATGATCATACGCGGCCACCTTGAACCGGACCAGACGCTCCGTTCCCGCCCCGCTGCTGATGACATAAGCGCCATCCACCGCCCGGCCCCCGTCGCGGGTCCCTTGATACAGCCGCGGCTTGACCAGCCTGAGCGCGCGACCCGCGCCGAACCCTACCGTCAGGTTGCCCGCCCTATCAACGGCGACGTTCGAGGCGCCAGCCAAGCCGAGTTCGATCGCCCCCGGGTTCGCGCCCGGCGCCACGTTGAAATCAAACTCAAGCTGATTCTGATTCCCGTAGTACGCAATATCGATCCCGCGCCACACGCTGTGCTGAACGACCCGGCCGTAGGTCGGGACGCCCGCATGCCACTGCTTGGGATCGTGGCCGATAAGGTAATTGACCCGGCCCCGCATCGGCTCGGCCGCGTCGATCGCCGGATGGGCATTCGCGCCGACCAGCCTCATTTCGACCAGGTCTATCTTGCCCTTCGTGATCGGATTGGTCCTCGCCTTCGCATTAAAGTTGGTCCTGATCTTTGCTAGTCTAGCGGGCTTGCCTGCTTGGGACCCAGCCACCGTGCCGTCGCTGTGATGAAGAGCCAATACGACCGAGTTGTCGGTAATGAACAGGTTATAGGCCGGAGCGTGCGCGAGGTATCTGACCGGCGGCGCCATCTGTCCCTGATTAGGTTCAAACCCTAACGGGCGGCTCATTCGGGTCGCCGCCAGTGCGGACCGTGACGGGGCTTGGGCTTTGCGCTGCGTATCTGCTGATGACAACAGCCGGGTACCGTCCGACCGTCGCTGGCTGGCGCCGCCCACCAGTCGATTCTGGGTGGCCGCGATACCGGTCGCACAAACACTGAGGAGGACGAGCAAGACGATTTTGAGGTGCGCGTTCTTCTTCATCAAATCCTCCGAAAGCAGCGGTCAGATGTGCGACGAAAAATGACGAAGATCAGCGCGATTAAACGCCCTCGCCATTCAAGCAAGCTCGGGTGATTATGCCTTCGCATAATCAGCGATTCGCTTTATTAGTCGGGTCTATTATTTTGCGGCCCTAGATTTGCACTGATATGAATCGATTTGCAAACGCTTAGTTCGAGCGGGGATTTTAGGCTAAAGGTCTTGGCACAGTGCCATAAGTCGCCAATTCACCAATCTTTGGTGCGCAACAAGCGGCCCGAGCGTTTTTCCTGCCTATTCACACGCTCTGAAATATTAAGGTCTCGACTTCATATTGTGACCTCGGACATCATCAAGGTCCGACGAGTCGGGATGCGCGCGCGCTGACATGAATGAAGATCCCCTTCGTCCACCCTAAGGCGACCAATCAAAATTTGATCCGCGCCACCTCGTCAAAGGAAAGCTCCTCCCGCGTGCGGTCGTAGAGCTTGGTGGTACGCGGCGATTCGTGATTGGCGATAGTCTGGGCATGCTCCAGCGTCCCGCCGTTTTCGAGATAGGTGGTGATCCCGGTGGCGCGAAAGGTATGACAGCAGGTCGAATAGGGCAGGGTGGCGGCCTTGGCCCGGCGCTTGATCATGTGGAATACGTCGAAGCGCGACAGGGCCTTGGCGCCCAGCCGCTGACCCTTGCCCACGCTCCGGAACAATGGCTCTTTCTTCTCGCGAGCGATGCCGGCTGCCGCCAACCAGGCCTGCAGGTACTCGGCAAGCTGCGGATGGCAGGGCACCTCGTGGCGCTTGCCGCCCTTCTCGTGCAGCCGCAGCCACCGGTTTTGGCGATGCTGAAAGTAGTCGCCGACCTTCATCGTGACGACCGCGCTGACCCGCGCGAAGCTGTAGACCATGATCCCGATCAGCGCCCGGTCGCGCAGCCCAATTAAAGTATCACTTTCAATTGAATCCACGAGCTGGCGGGCCTCCGCGGCCGACAATACCGGGGTCTTGCCCCGTTTCACCACGTATTTGGGTCCGCACACCGAGGCCGCCGGATTGTTCTCCAGAATGCCGCCGGTGGTCAGGTAGTCGAAGAGCTGACGGATGGCCGCGAGGTGCTGCTTGACGGTCGGCTTCGCGACCGCGCCGCAGAGCTGCTCCACATAGGCCGCTACCGTGATCGGCTCGATATCACGGAGCTCCAGCCGGCTTTCGTCGCACCAATCGAAGAATCGTTTGACCGCGCGCGCATAAGCGGCCCGCGTATTGCGGTTACGGATGCTGGCGGTGAAGAATTCGATGAAGCGGCGGCTGGCGCGTTCGCCCGCGGCGCGAACAATTGCAGGTAGCGCGTCGAGGCCGGCCCGGACAAGTGCCGGCGGCGGGACAATCTCTTCGGTTAGAACGATTGGCGGTCTGGCCACGACTCAGGCCCCTGCCCTTAGGCCTCCTATTTTATAGCACATAAAGCAGATTATGTGCTATAAAATAAGATTCATATGTTAGGGCAGGGCATGTGCATACAGACTACAGCCGCAAGTCTCACAAACTTGCCGCTGCTGTAGTAAACTTATGCGGAGACGAGTTCGAGATTCTGTTCCTTTGCCTCTTCAATCGCTCTGAGCGAGATGGTGGAGTCAAAGGTCGCCAAACGTCCCCTATTCGATATCGCCAAAGCGAGCAGATAGACGTCGGTGAGCTGGCGGTGGCCCTGGACGTGATTCCATCGGAATTGTCCGCGCTCACGTATGCTGACGGAGTCTGGCCAAAACACGTGCTCGCGCTCCGAACAGAAGGTTCGCAAACGCGAGACTGCGTCCTCTATGGTGGTGGGTTGACCGGGATACGACGGATTGGACAATACGCGAACGAAGGCGTTCTCCGTCAGCGGACAGGTCGCCCATCGATGCTTACGGTTGACCTCGAACCACGTGTGCGCCGCTTCATGATGCACGTGCGCTGGGTCAAACAGCGCAATCAGCACATTCACGTCGAGAAGAGCGACCACGCGTCTAGGCTTCGTCGCGGAGCCGATTCACGATCTCCGGTGTGACGAGTCCTCCATCTCTTCGCTGGGGCAGCATCGGCACACCATTACGTTTGCGCGCAGCTCGATCGCGCGGCGCCAGCGCGCTACGGGCGAGGTCCGAAAGCACGCGGCCGGCTGTGGTTCCGCGCTTAGCCGCCAGCTCCTTCGCGGTCTCCAGCACGTCTTCGTCGATGTCCAATGTAGTTCGCATAAAAACAGCATCGTGCATCAAGCATCAGATGTAAAGACGTTTCTGATCACCGAGATTCGCGAGCGCCGCGTTGGAGGTTGCCCCTAGATCGTCGCGCTCGTCCGCTTACGTGCATATGCTGCTGAGTGTCTCGAAGCAAAATCAGGTAGCGCCCGCCGCCGCGACCGAACCGTCTGTTCACCGCATGAGCAAACGATCATGACGTTCCTAACCATAAGCCGGGTCGGCCTGCTCTATCGCTTGTTCGACAGGCGCGGTCTTTTGCGCAGCCGCAGGTTCGCATCGGCGACCGAGAAGGCTGTTGGGTCGAACGGCCGGCCGAGCCACTCCTTCATTGCTTCATGCTCCTCATGGCCAGGGTCGGCCAAGGCCTCCAGCAACTCCTCGTATCCCGAGACGCCGCCAAACGTCCTCCGGCGGCGCGCTGCATTCACCGCCCACGCAAACAGGATAAACCGCTCCCGCGGCGGGCGACACTCCATCTTCGAACTCCAACACGTGCTGCCAGTTGTCGCCAAAGTCATAGGCATACTCAAAGTGAGCGCCGCTCGCGAGGCCGAGATCACGCAGATGCACAGTCCGCTCGTCCAGCACCCGGTTCTCCTCGTCCAGATCGGGATCACCGTCGGGCCGGCCGCCAACCGTGAATTCATGCAGGTGAGAATCCTGCCAGTCCATGACGGCCTGAATGACCCGGTGGAGGCGCGCCAATGTGTAATCAGCGGGCACTTGGATGCGGCGCCAGACTGTCGGTCGAACTTCCGCAAGAGACAAGCGGAACTGGAAAACCCTTTTGAAGCCTGCCATTTGTCAGCTCCCCGCGAACGCTACTGGGTAGCCGGATCTCGGTTAGAGGATTAAACTGATGCCGGCCCTACCAAACATGCTCAAGAACAGGCGATTCGTTTAGAGCAAATTAGCGCGCATGGATATCGATACCAAGAAAATCGATGACACTGTCCTCGCACTCCTCCATTTGACGCTGCACGACGGCGCCAGGGCGTGGAAAGGGTTTGATTGGGACACCCTGAACCGGCTCCATCAGAAGGGCCTCATTTCGGATCCCGTCGGCAAGGCGAAATCGGTGGTCCTGACGGAAAAAGGACTCCTGGAGTCGGAGCAGTTGTTCAAGAAACTTTTCGCAAAGCGACAATCCTAACCCGTAGCGTGAATTTGACCGACGAACGGGACCGCTTCGTGCCAGGCAAGGTTGCGAACGGGCGGCGCGAGATCGCGGGCGATGCTGTTCGCGCGGCGCTGCGGACCTTAGAAAGTGTGACCAGTAAGAACTTTGCGTTACGCTCAGCGCGATGATGCCGTCAGCGCGGTTCGCATGCGCGGCAGTTTTGTTGGACGGGGTCGCCCCCCTCTTAAGACGCGTCCCCTCCCTCATTATGCACGACCCCGTCCTGAATCGGCCGACCAGTTTTGGGATGCGGGCGCGGCGCCCTTGAAGCGCGATTCAACCGTAGCGAGCTGTACCTGCTAAGGCAATCCACTCTGTGTCATGTAAACTTGACTTTCAGTTTGCTCTGAATTGAGGACTGCTGAGATACAGCATGCTCCGGCAGCCCCAAATTGACGTGCAAAATTTAAACAAGCCGAGTCGACGAAATTACGCATAAAACAATCTGATTCAGAATGAGCCAATATATCTACTACATTCTTATAAATATACATAGGCCATCATTGCAATATAGAACGTAATATAATACAGTCGAGCGAAAAAGGGGCAAGACTACAAGGCAATCTGAAAAAATATGGCCGGGCGTGAAGCAGGCAGGACGAAAAAGACTTTCGGTAGCATCTTACGCACGCGCCGCCGCGACCTCCAACTGACTCGGGGCGGACTTGCCACCAAGCTCGGCGTCAAGGCCAACTATATCGCCTACCTCGAATTGGATCGTCGCCGCCCCTCACTGAGTTTGCTGAGCCGGCTCGCGAAGGTGATCGAGTTCGATCTCGAACAGCTGATCCTGGTGTCTCATCCAGAAGCGCGCGGTATTTTCAAAACCGACCAGACAGCCCACCGTCAGGACCAGGGATGGCGCGATTTCAAACGAAACAAGGACCTGCTGAACCGCTACAATGTCACGAAAAAAGAGTTGCGGGTGCTCTCGCAAGTGGCGAGGCTCGGTCGCGTAACGATACCGCGCAGCTTCCTCTTCATCCTCATCAGCATCCGCCTTGCGCTCGAAGACGAAGAAGGTTAGCCCGTGGGGCCAAACCAGCTCGCAGGCGCCAGCGTAGCTCTTTCAGATCTCCTTTGTCTCCCGCACTTGCTGCCAACGCGAGCGCAACAAGGGCTGCCGGCAATCATGGCACCAAGCGCTTGGTCATGAAAAATAGAGCGTGGCCTTGAGGGTAGTTCTCGAGCGTGCCGAACAGCCGATATCCCAATCGCTCGTAGAACGGCCGCGCCTGGAAGCTGAAGGTCGAGAGCCACGAGTCGCTGCATTCGCGCTCAATCGCATACTGTTCCGCTCGACTCATCAACTCGGTGCCGAAGCCCTTGCCGCGAAACAGCTCCTGCACAGCGAGCGTACTTACATACAACCTCTTTGCCCAGACAGAACCGAGCAGTCCGCCGAGAATTTCTCCATCATCCGTCTTTACGAAGAACGCGACCTGATACCATTGATCCTGCCCTGTGATCGCGACGTTGCGGCGGTTGACGATTTCCTCGACGACTTCCCGCTGAGCGCCGCTGGCGTACGGTTCGAAGACGATTTTCGCCTCAGCCATCGTGGGATACCCCTGCGAATAATAATTTGTTGACGAACCCTCGAGGTCATTCCGCTTTAGCCCTAATGATAACGGCAGATTAGAGCATTGTTCACGCCTCGGACACGTCTGGGCCTCGTAGCCATTGATTCAGTTTTGACCACCGGCGCTGGGCGCGCGCATTACTGACCGCAATGGCCAACGCCTTGCGCTGCCCGACCAGCACAACCAACCGCTTGCCCCGCGTGACCCCGGTATACACGAGATTGCGCCGCAACATCAGGTAGTGCTGGGTTGAAAGCGGAATCACGACCGCCGGATATTCCGAGCCCTGCGACTTGTGAATGCTGATCGCATAGGCAGGGACGAGCTCATCGAGCTCGCCGAAGTCGTAGTTGATCAGGCGTTCATCGAAATCGACCACCAGCTCCTGCGCCTCCGGGTCAACCGCGTGAACGAACCCCAGATCACCATTGAAAACATCCTTGTCGTAGTCGTTGATGGTCTGCATCACTTTGTCGCCGCTCCTGAAAGAGCAGCCGAAGCGGACCACCGCGGGCTTGCTGTCGTCACCATTGAGGGCAGCCTGAAGGTCGAAATTGAGCGCCCGTGCGCCGATCCGGCCACGATTCATCGGGCAGAGAACCTGCACCTCGCGGATCGGATCGAGGCCGAACCGTGTCGGAATACGGTGGTGGACGAGCTCGATAATCTTGCGCGCAGCGTCGTCAGGTTCCTCCGCTTCGACGAAATAGAAGTCCGACAGTTCCCCGGCTTGCTTATTCAATTCGGGCATCTGACCGCGGTTGATGCGATGCGCATTGACCACGATGCGGCTTTGCGCGGCCTGCCGAAAGACCTCGGTCAAACGCGCGGTCGACACGACCGCCGAGCTGATGATGTCCGCCAGCACCTGACCCGGACCCACCGAGGGTAATTGGTCCGCGTCACCCACCAACAACACTCCCGCGTGCGGCGGCACCGCCCTGAGGAGCGCGGCCATCAACGGCACATCCACCATCGAGACCTCATCCACCACCAAGAGGTCGCACGCGAGCGGATTGGTCTCGCCCCGTTTGAAACCGCCGTTGCGCGGATCGGCTTCGAGCAGCCGGTGGATCGTCTTGGCCTCCAAGCCGGTACTCTCCCCCAAGCGCTTGGCGGCCCGCCCGGTCGGCGCGCATAGGGCTACCGCCACAGCTTTGGCACACAGGATTTTGAGGATAGAATTCACTAGGGTTGTTTTGCCCACCCCGGGCCCGCCGGTCACGACCAGCAACTTGTTGGCCAGCGCCTGTGCAACCGCCGCCCGCTGACTCACCGCCAGGGTCACCCCGCATTTCTTCTCAACCCAGCCGAGCGCGCGCTCGGCATCGATCACTGGCCAGGGCGGTTGCTCGTGAATAAGCCTCTGGAGCCTCTCAGCGATGAACCGTTCAGCGCGCCACAGATAAGTGAGAAAAATACAGCGGCGCGTCTCGATCAGATCGGCCATCACTTCGCCGCTGACAAGCTCCGCCTGCAGCGCTTCGGTCAGAATGGCGGAGGGAATTTCCAGCAGCTTCTCCGCTTGCACGAGCAATTCATCCTCGGCCAGACCGCAGTGGCCATTCGCCATCGCCTCCGCCAGGGTGTACGCAATTCCGGCTCTGGCGCGGACCATCGCGGTCCGCGAGATGCCGAGCCGCTCGGCGATGAGATCGGCTGATTTGAAGCCAATGCCTCTGATATCGCGGGCCAGCCGATAAGGATTCGCGCTGACCAGCGGGATGGCATCAGCGCCGTAGGTCTTGAAGATGCGTACCGCCCGCGAGGTGCCCACGCCGTGGCCCTGCAGGAACGCCATGATCTCGCGAATCACCTTCTGGTCGGCCCAGCTGGCTGTGATTCGGCCCGCGCGCGTGGGCCCGATCCCCTCGACCTCCAGCAGCCTTTGCGGCGCCTGCTCAATGACTTCGAACACCGTTTCGTGGAAGGTGCTCACCAGGCGCTGAGCAAAGACCGGTCCGATCCCTTTGATCAGCCCCGAGCCCAGGTATTTCTCCATGCCCTCAGCGGAGGTCGGCGCGGTCGCCCGCAGGAAGGTTGCACGAAATTGTAAGCCGTGCTCGCGGTGATTCTCCCACCTGCCACTCGCTTGAATGTATTCCCCGGCGGCGATGGACGGCGCCGCCCCAAGCACGGTGACCAGGTCGCGCTTGCCGCTGGCTTTGACGCGAAGCACGCAAAAGCCACTGTCTGCATTATGGAATGTGACGCGCTCGACCAAACCAGCGAGCGGTTCCCGATCCCCCGACGATCCAGCTCCTGCGGGTTCCATCTCAGACCTGCTGCGCGCGAAAAGGCCCCTACCCCTGATTGTCCGGAGCTACGATTCTACGGCGTGCCGACCCTTCCATTCTCTTTCCCCACACGTCCATTTCATCCCCTCTCAGCCCATCGTCCGGCCGATCTAAAGTGACGGTTGAGCTTCGTCCCTTCAGTGAAGCTTTAGCGGCGCGTCTCCTGCGGCACTTCGCCGCTCTGCTCCTTCACCGGCGATGTCCACTTGCGTACGAACATCCTTCTGCTTAAGCAATCGCCCGTTCGTGTCAGCGAGACTGACGGCCGCGGGATTCAGGCTCGGCTCCTTCGCCCTTCGTTTCAACTGTCTCGGCGAGGGTTCACTGGTCACGGTTAACGGCAATTGCAGTTGCATCGGCCCCGCTGGATGCAGCTCTCGCCACAGATGGAGCAAGACTTCCGGCACCCAGTAGCGAAGGCGGCGCGAGCGATGCAGGCGCACATGGCAGCGAATGCAAAGCGTGATGAGTAGCGATTTTGCGTTACGCTCCTCGCGATGATGAACAACCAGCCGCCGCCGCACTCCGCAGGCGCGGCAGCTGAACCGATCACGCTTTAGCACGGCTTCCCGCAAACCGCCGAACCAGCGCCACGAGTGGTATTGGCGGTAGTAGCACAGGCTGCAGCAGCCCAGACCTTTCAATTCGACAGGCCGCCGGCCACAGGCGCACAGCAGGTCCAATTGGGCCGCCACTTCTGGATCCTTCAACCGCATCCGCAGCACACCAGCCTGCCCTCCCAAGCCGCGGTCGTCATGGATGGCTGTGATACCGGATGCCGCGATCACCGCGCCCGATGGCGGCCTGTCCGTACCGTGCACAGATTAGCGCAATCACTGAACTGACAACTTCTTCCGCCGTCCCGGCCGCGGGCGTCGGGCGTTGCGCCGGGCCGCGATCGTCTTCGCCCGACTTTTGACCAAGCCCCCCTTGCGGCCATTTTCGCGATTGGCCCGCTGCTTGGCCGCGCTGCGTACGCGCCCACCTAACCGGCCCAGCGCCACGGCGTGAGGATTCTTGCGTGTCCCCTGCTTCATCGATCCGCTCCATTAACCTCGACCTCCTCTTCAGCGAGACGCAACTCCGGTCGATCCTATTATCGATACTAAGCGCTTCGCTTTGCTAAGTCAAGAACCCAATCATGCGATTCCTCGCGTCGCGTGCTAATATTGCTTTGTTATGATTGTGAAGCCGCCCAGATTGCGAACGGGCGATACCGTTGCGGCCATTTCTATGTCCAACGGATATGCGGCGCTAATGCCCGATCGCTACGCGGTGGGCAAGCAACAGATCGAAGCGAGGTTCGGGGTCAAAGTGATCGAAACCCCAAACGCGATCAGAGAGCCGGACTGGCTATATCGCAATCCCAAGGCACGCGCCGACGATTTGCATTGGGCTCTTTGCAACGATACGGTCCGGGCGATCTTCAGCACTATCGGCGGCTACGAATCGGTTCGCACCCTCCCGCATCTGGACCATAACCTCATCCGCCAGCATCCAAAAATAATGATGGGTGCGTCGGATACCACGGTAACGCTGACGGCGTTCCTGCGCGCGGGAGTCGTCGCCTTCAACGGGCCGCCGGTGATGTGCGATCTGGCGGAAAATCGTGGCATCCGGCCGTTCGTCGCAGACTCCGTCCGCGCCGCGCTATTCGCGCCACAGCCGTTTCTCTTTCAGGCGGCGGAGAGCTGGACCGAAGAGTTTCTCGAATGGACCGATCCGGCGTCGCAATCGCGCGAGCGGAAATTCATCGCAAGTGAAGGATGGGTATGGCTGCAAGGAACCGCGCGAGCGAGCGGGCGGCTTGTCGGCGGCTGTATAGAGGTGCTGGAATTTCTCAAAAGCACGCCGTGGTGGATTCCCAAGAAATTATGGGACGGCGCGATATTCTTCCTCGAGACGAGCGATGAGGCGCCCACGCCCAAGGCGGTCAGTTACTGGTTGCGCAATTATGGGTCGCAGGGAATTCTCGAGCGTATTTCCGGTATGCTGATCGCACGCCCGGCGCGCTATACGCGCGAGATGACTGACGCACTCTATGCCGAGATACGCCGCGTGCTCGCGGAATTCAGTCGCGAAGATTTGCCGGTCGTTGCAAACATGGATTTTGGCCACACTAGCCCGCAGATGGTTGTCCCACTGGGATGTCGCGCGATGATCGATCCTGTGGCGAAACGTGTAGCGGTGCTGGAATCACCGGTCGCCTAGTAGCGTATGCGTGGACGCCCAGCCGCGTTACACGACCCCGGTGTCGCGCAGGGTGCCGATCTCCTCCCACGAATAGCCCGCTCAAGCAACATCTCCTCGGTATGCTGGCCATGCTCGGGCGTCGGTTCGGCCTGATGCGCGACCACCTCGGTCGCGAGGATATCGGCCCCATTCAACTCCTGGAGCCATTCGGCGGTGGTCTTGCGCGGGAAGATCCCGTCGAGCACCTTCTGACTCTTGGCACCGTGGAAATTGCGGTCAAAAGGAGACGGACCTAGTGTTTATAAGGCTGGGGGGATCAGGATCAGAGCTTTTTTTAGTTGCTCGATAGTATCTGAAAAACTCCTTCATGTGCCTCGGCGATCGGGAGGTCTTCTTAGCGTGCGTTTTTTGCGGTTACGTGACTTGACCCCAATCTGCTCTTGATTTCGTGAATAACAGTTTGCTCAATGTAGGGGCGACTTTCAGGTCGCCAAGACGCAGTACGAGCGTGAACTCTTGTGCAAAAATATGCAGGCAAACGGGCTGGCGCGGCGCCCTCCCCTGCTTACCGGAGTGGTTAAACCACCCTGCCGACAGCAGGGCGCCTAAATCAAATCACAAAGGAGGTTATGATAGATAAAAAGCGAGGGCAGGTCACCAGCTCGAGTCACGATGATTAGAATGACCCGACATTGAATCGGTACGCGTCTTATCTATAGGTCCCGTCGCCGCCCAGGCCGACAAGCAGCGCGCGTTGCGCCTAATAGCCGGAATCTCAGCCCTTCGGGTTGCCAACTTTAGCCGGATCCTTCCGGGTTCGGTCTCCTGAGGCAGACACCTTCCACAACCTCTTTTCATCCGAGCCACTTTGCAAATTCGGTATGGAGGTTTCTGGCTACTCGTGTGGGCGATATCGCTCCGCCGCTCATGCAGTCACGCGCTCGTACAACCGCATGATCTCGTCGGCAAAGCGACCCCGTCGAAGCAGGTTCGCCATCGTCTTCATGGCGGGGTCAATGTGTTTAAAGAACAATTTATAGCCGGCACACAGGTAATTGAGCCCGGGCTCCCCGTCCGGAGTCGTGATGAACCGGTTACGCGGACACTCGCCATGGCAGGCGAACCGCACCTCGCACTCGCGGCAATACTTAGGCAGGTTGTCCAGTTTCTCCAGGCCGAACGCGCGCTGCTTCTCCGAGGTAACCAACTCCGCCATGGACGTTTGCTGGATGTTCCCGAGCAGATAACCAGGCTCGACGTAGTGATCACATGAATAAAGGTCGCCGTTGTGTTCCAGTGCGAGCGCGCCGCCGCAGGTTGGCGAAAAGATACACAGGCTGTGTTGCCCGAGCCAGCTGCCCAGCGCCACGTCGAACGTTTGTACGAAGACCTTTCCGACGTCGCGGCGCACCCATTCATCGAAGATGGCGATAAGGAAGCGACCAAACTGCTCGGCGCCAACCGACCGCTCAGTGACAAGCGCGCCGTGCTGGGTGTACAGGGGCCGGTCTGCGCCGGTACGGTCACCCCAGCCCAGATTGGCCAGCGGTAGTAACTCCTGGGTGGTTCGTTCCACGATCGGAATGAACTGCATGTACCTAGCTTGCAGCTCGTCGCGAAAGAAGCGGTAAACTTCGAGCGGATGATCGCCGTTTGCAGCGTTAATGGTGCATAGGATATTAACGTCCACGCCGTGTCCATGCAGCGTTTTCCACGCGCGCATGATCTGATCGAAGCTACCTGCGCCGCCCTTGTTGACCCGGTAGGTGTCGTGCATTGCCTTCGGGCCGTCTATGCTAAGACCGACGAGAAAGTTGTGCTTCTTGAGAAACGCACACCATTCATCGTCCAAGAGCGTGCCATTTGTCTGCATGCTGTGAAGGACGTTCTGCGTTGGCCTCCGGTACCTTTCCGCGTACCCGACGGCGCGCCGGAAGAAGTCGAGCCCCATGAGCGTGGGCTCGCCACCCTGCCACGCGACGTTGACCTCGCCTAACGGTTGGGCTTCCAGGAGTTGACGGATGTACGCCTCGAGCAGCTCGTCGGACATGCGGAACCGGTCGCCCGGGTAAAGCATCTCCTTGGAGAGAAAGAAGCAATACTTGCAGTCCAAATTGCATATGGCGCCTGTGGGTTTAGCCAGAAGGTGAAATAACAAAGGCGGTGAATTCATCGCTGACGCCCGGTTGATCTGATCGTCGCCGCGCCTCGTTGTGCAGAGCTACTGCCGCGCCATGGCGATACGAACGGCTTCCTCCGGCGAGACCAGGTGATCGACGCTTTCCGCATCCTCTGCGATCGCTAACTGAACACCTTTGACGCGACCCGAAAAGCCATTCCCGCGCGATCCATAGTCTGGCGATACGGGAGATCCTGTGTCCTCCCCTACGTCGCAACCATCATCGGCAGAGAAGATCATCGCCGCCGTGGCGCCGACCGTGCCCTCACCAACCTTCTGGCCATCCACGAACAAGGACGCCTTTCCACCCTTGCCCAACCCACCACCGGCATAGGCAAATTCCATCCGCACCTGGTGCTCGCCCGGAGGTAGTTCGTTGCTTGATTCTGCGAAGAAACACTGGATGCCGAGGAAGTTGTAACAATATTTGAGCTTGCCTCCCTTCGCGTACAGGCTCCATCCACCGATGTTACCGCCTTGGGCGACGATTACTCCCTCAGCCCCGGTTGCGGGTACAACGATCTCAGCGGTCACCGAATGCGACTTGTTCTTCATATTTAGAACCGAGTTTTCAGATAGCCGCCCCATGCTACCGAATAGTATTTGCGAGTTACCCTTGATCAGCACCGGGCGGCCCGCCGTATCCGAGTTAATCCGCTCGGCCAGCCGGTCATCGAGGGGAAGTACGTTGTAACGGGTCGCCTCGATTAGCCACAGGCGCTGCAGCTGGTGGAGCTTTTCGGGCATCTGTTTGGCCAGGTTATGCGCCTGGGTCCAGTCTTTACTGGTATCGTAGAGTTCCCAGTCATCGTCGTCGAATTCAGGGGTCTTTTCGCCGATCAGGAGCCACGGCGTCTTGTGCCGTGTAACCGCGGTCCAGCCCTTATGGTAGATGCCGCGGTTGCCAAACATTTCGAAGTATTGTGTTTCGTGCCGCTCGGCCGCCCTAGCTTCGTTGAACGTGTACGCCAGGCTGACGCCTTCGATTGGATGTTGCTGGACTCCGTTGACGTACAGTGGTTCAGGCAGGCCCGCCAGCTCAAGGATGGTCGGTGCGACGTCGATCACGTGATGGAACTGGCTGCGGATTTCGCCTTTCCCCGTTATTCCCTTGGGCCAGTGCACGATCGTCCCATTGCGTGTGCCACCCCAGTGCGAGGCGACCTGCTTGGTCCACTGATACGGTGTATCCATCGCGTGCGCCCAACCCACAGCATAGTGATTGTAAGATTCCGGGCCACCCAGTTTGTCCAGCCGCGCCAATAGGAACTCCGGCGTCTCGAGCGCGGACCCTCCGTTAAAATTGATCATCTCGTTGTAGGTGCCATTCAGCGTGCCCTCAGCGGACGCACCGTTGTCACCGATGATGTAAAAGAATAGCGTGTCATCAAACAGATTGAGCCGCTTGAGCGAATCGACCAAGCGGCCAACGTGGTAATCAGTGTACTCCATAAACCCGGCGTAGATTTCCATCTGTCGGGCGAGCACGGGTTTAAGTGCGCTAGGCATCTCGTCCCATGCCGGGATTTCCTTGTGCCTTTGCGTCAGGTCACAATCTTGCGGAATTACCCCTAACTTTTTCTGGCGAGCGAAGATCTCTTCGCGCAGCTTGTCCCAACCTTGGTCGAACTTCCCTTTGTACTTGTCCGCCCATTCCTTGGGGACATGGTGCGGAGCGTGGGTCGCGCCTGGCGCGAAGTAGACGAAAAATGGTTTGTCCGGGGTGAGCGCCTTCTGTTGTCCGATCCAATTGAGGGCCTTGTCCGTCATGTCCTCCATCAAGTGATAGCCTTCTTCAGGGGTCTTTTTGGGATCGACCGGCGTGGTGCCCTCATACAGCGATGGATACCATTGGTTAGCCTCGCCACCGATGAAGCCGTAGAAATATTCGAAACCGCCTCCTCCCGTTGGCCACGCGTCAAACGGGCCGGCGGGACTGGTCTGCCAGACCGGCACCTCATGACACTTGCCGAATTGGGCGGTCGCGTACCCATTGAGCTTGAGGGTCCGAGCGAGCGGTGCGCAGGTATTCGGTAGAATTGAATTATAGCCGGGCGAACCGCTGGCAATTTCGGTGATCCCGCCCATGCCCACCGTGTGGTGATTGCGCCCGGTCAGCAGGGCCTGCCGTGTCGGCGAGCACAGTGCTGTAGTGTGAAAGCGGTTATATTTCAGACCACCTGAAGCCAAGCTTTCCGCCGTCGGTGTGTTACATGGACCGCCAAAGGCGCTGGAGGAGCCAAAGCCCGCATCGTCTAGCAAAACGATCACTACATTCGGCGCATCCTTGGGTGGGCGTAACTGCGATATCGGGGGAAATTTTGTGTCTGGATCCTTGGCATCATAAGTAATCAGCCCTGTCCGCGGCCGATCCGGGATTGGGAGGATATGACGTGGCATCTTGTCAGATTGATTCGGCATTTCGGTCTCCACTTAGTTAGGGCGCGTCCGGCAATTCATGGCTGGCAATTTCACTTTTGCGGCTGACCGATAACCAACTCGGCCTGGTGCCTTTTCGCTACAGAAACGACCTTAGCGCCGATGTCCTCGCCTTGAAGCTCGGCCGAGGTCATCTTAGCCGTATCCGGCAGTTCCGTGGAAGCGAGCCGAAAATGCTGATCTGCATTGAAACACACATAAAGCAGCCATAAGTTCCTCGATAAGGTCTCCGCGCTTTCGGAAAGGCTTCGTTTCAATGATGAGCCGTGCTAGTAGATTGGCCCGCATGTTGCGCAGCGCGGCAATAGAAGGAGTCCTGCAAGATGTCCGAATGGAAATTTGCCCGACGCGCCACGATGACCTTCGCGGCCCTGCTGTTGTTTGCCGGTTGCGTCTCAGAAAACAAGTATGACGCGCTGGAAGCGCGCTACCAGCAACTCAACCAAACGATGTCGGCGGAGATCAGCGCTAATCAGATGCAGATCTCGCGACTGCAAGGCGCTATCAAGGTGACGGTGAACGGTGAGCTTCTGTTTCCGTCAGGCGGTTGGCAAATGCCCGCAACCGCGCAGCAGACAATTTCCAAGATGGCGCCGATCCTCGCTCCCATGCAACAGACCACGATTGTTGTGAACGGCTACACCGACAATACGCCGATTGGTCCGGAACTCGTGCGCGAGGGCGTCCCAACCAACCTGGTGCTGTCACAGAAGCGGGCCGACAATGTGATGCAGTACATGATCTCGCAGGGCGTCAACCCCAGTCTGGTGTCAGCGCAGGGTTTCGGCGACGCGAACCCGGTGGCCTCGAATGACACCGCCGAGGGTCGGGCGCAGAACCGGCGCGTAGAACTGATGCTGGCCGGTTCGGGCAACTGACCCCGCGCCTTGACTGGTCGCCGCAAGCGACGACTTCGACGCCGTTAGACTAAGAATAGGAGAAAGGTGAACCAGCGTATCATTAAGATTGTGGGGGTAATGGTGGTCTGCCTCACCATTTCCGCTTTAGCTCCAACTCCGGCCAGGGCCCAGCATGGCGATTGGCTGCTGGGTACCGATGGGCTGCTGTCCGGACAGCAAACTCCGGAGGGCGTCTTTTACCAGAATGTTTGGTCCTGGTACGGCGCGTCAAATAGCGGTTTTCTGCAGACCGGCAATCTGAAGTGTGGCCCATTACGAGGCCGGCTCTGTCTGAGTGCGAACCTGAGCGCAAGCGGCAGCCTCAACATGTTCGTCGATCAGAACGTCATTTCGGTGACTACCCCCTTTAAGATTCTGGGTGCAAACTACGGATTTGTAATCGACGTGCCGTTTGCCATCATTGATGCGAGCGGGGCCGCTACCGCGGAACCGGTCCTCAACACGCCACGGGAAAGCTTCGCTCTGAATACCCTCGGAACCTCAGGCGGGTCCACGAAGGGCAGTATCACAAATATTTACTTTCAACCGATCGATCTGGGCTGGCACTTTAGCCAATTTGACGCGGTCGCCACCGGCGGCTTCTTTGCGCCCACGGGGCCGTATAATCAAAATGCCCGGCTCAACGTCGGTACCGGCCACTGGAGTGGTGAACTCGGGCTCGGCGGCATTGCCTACGCCGACCCGGAGCGCACCTGGGCACTGTCAATCTTCACGCACGTGATCTTGTACGCGTCCCAAATGGGCCGCAATTACACGCTTGGTGATGAGGTCCCATTTGAATGGGCCGCCAGCAAGAGCTTTGACTTGCACAACGATATCTTCAAGGAGATGACGTTGGGCCCCGCGGGCTATGCCCAGTGGCAGATCTCGAACAACCAGATAAACCTGAACCCAACCACCAGTCTTGGCCAATCCGTGTTAAGCACGCTGGAAGATACGCATATGCATGTTTACGCGGCAGGTCCAGCGATTCAGCTCCTAACCAAGTACGGGCTGTTCGATTTGCGCTACTACGACGAGTTCGGCAACAAGGCAACACCGTCTGGCCAACAATTGATGTTTAGCCTGGCCCTGTTCGGCAAGCCTTGGGGCAAATGAGGGCGGACCTCAGGCCAAGATGTAAGAGCCAGTCGGGCGGTGGCGACCCCGGCCCGACAGCCGTAGACGCAGCCCCAGCGACGAGCGATCACCATTGCGGAGGTTCCATTGAGACATCAATATGAGCAGGTAATTGCTTTATTCGGACTCTTATTTTTGATGGCGGTGACCCGCGCCGCTGCGCAGACGGCGGATAGCAAATCGCTCGACGAGGTGAATAAGGAATTATCGAACCCGATCTCAAGTATCTGGGCCCTGCAATTTCAGGAAAACACCTACTGGCTGAACAAGCCCGAACGGAACAACGTCAACCTTCAGTTTCAGCCCGTCCTTCCGCTTGCGTTGAACGACGATTGGAATCTGATCACCCGGCCCGTGCTGCAGGTGATGAATTCGACGCCGTACGTCAACGAGAGCGGCAATCTCCATCGTGTCACCGGTTTCGGTGACACCATTCTGGCGACAATGCTCTCGCCCAGCCCCAAGCTGGCCGGCCCGTGGCTCCTGGGAGTCGGGCCCAGCTTCATCTTTCCGACCGCAAGTAACTCCCGCCTCGGGCAGAACAAATGGCAGATCGGACCCGCCGGGGTATTCGGCTATCTCGGGGACAAATGGCTTGCCGGGGTTTTTCCTCAACAATGGCTTTCCGTGGGCGGGCCGGGACCACAGACCACAAGCCAGATGAATATTCAGTACTTTTTCGTCTATCTACCGGGCGACGGTTGGGGACTCGGAACGTCGCCAAACATACTCGTCAATTGGTACGCCAATAAAAGCGGCAACATGCTGACCTTTCCGATCGGCCCGAATATCAGCAAAGTCATCAAGATTGGCCCCCTGCCAGTTAAATTTTCTATCCAGGGCCAGTACATGCCGGTCCATCCGGACGTCTTCGGCCAAAAGTGGAATCTTCAGTTCGCGATAACTCCGGTCATCCCCAGACTCGTCAAAGGAAACCTCTTCGGCGACTGGGGTGATGTTAGAAGTTGGGGGTTCCAGCCATCTTGGGATCTTTCACCAGAGTCTGCGGAGTCCAGCCCTGCGTCCCGAAATACTGTGACATGTAAGCGACAGCCTGATCGGCCGTCTTCTTCGATAGGTAGCTGCTCCCGGAGGTGTAGGTCTTTAGCCCGCCGGCCGCCACGTTCATCCCGACCGAGGCTATCGCAGCGCTCCCGCCGACCGCCATTCCGGGCGCCCCCATGATGGCCGCACCGGGCATCGAACCGCTATCGACGTGAGTGGCGAAATCCATTTATTTCTTGGTTGATGCCGTTGGCCGTCTGGTTGACCAGCACATCCGCATCCAACACCGACTGCCCGAGCCCGAGCCCAATCACCATACGTTGCAACCTGTTACCTTGGCTTATATCGGTGAACTCGCCGTCTACGATCAGGATGTTGTCACCCGAAACCTGCTGCCCGCGTGCAACCTGATTCGCTGTGAAGCCCAAGCCCTGTAATTGTTGGACGATGCTCCCGGCGACATCCTGGGCGGTCTGATGTGTGACCTGCAGTTGGCTTGAATCTAGTGTCGTGTCTCTCAAGTACGAGTTACATCCGTCACCGCAACGCGTAAAGAAAGCGCACCGCTTTGTGGGTGGTGTCGGTCAATTGGTAGAAAAGTAATTGGCATCAGCCGTCGACGAGCGAGCAGTTGACTGCGTCGTTGCTTACGCCGCCGCCATTTGTGAACTAAGCAGATCCTGCCAGCCGACCAGCCGGCGCAGCCGCACTTGACCGCTGCGCAGGAGACCGAAGAGCAAGAACAGCACGGCCTCCTCGTTGGGCAGCGAAGCCTGGGTTTTGGTCCGCCGGCGAAACTCCTCGTTGATCCGTTCCAGCGCGTTGGTGGTCCGCAACGCCTTCCATTGCGAGGCGGGGAACGCGGTGAAGGTGAAGAGCTCGTCGCCGGCCTCCTCGAAGCTGGCGCTGACCGCCTTGCAGCGCAACTTCCACTTACGCAGGAAACCGACGCGCGCCTGTTCCACCGCCTCGCGGCTTGGGGCGTAGATCATGCGCCGATAATCCTCGGCCAGTTCCTCGCGCAGATGGGCCGGCGCCTTGGCCAGCAGATTCCACAGCTTGTGGTTGGTACAGCGCTGGATCGCGAGCTGGGGCCATTGCGCTTTAAGGGCCGCGGCCAGCCCCGGATTGCCATCGACGACCGCCAGCACGGGAGCGCCGAGATGGCGGGCGTCCAGCGCGCGCACCGCGTCCAGCCACGCTTGCGCACTCTCGCCCCCGGCCAGCCGCAGATCGAGCACCACGCGTTGGCCGTTGGCACACACGCCCAGCGTGACCAGCACCGGCACCCGCACGCGCTTCTTCCCGATCCGGACCCGCGGATACCAGCCGTCCAGAAACAGGTAACGAATCTTCAGCGCGCCGAGATCACGTTTGGCCCAGGCTTCGAAGTCTTCACGCAGGCGCCCGACCAGGCGTGACACCGCGTCCTTCGACAACGGCGCGCCACGCAGCAGCGGGGCCAGTGCGCCGCGCAGCCGGCGCGTGTTGGTGCCGCTCAGGTAGACCCCCAAAATCGCCTCGTCGACCCGCGCGGTGCGGCGCTGATAGCGCGGGATCATCCGGCTGTGCCACTCGCGACGCTGTCCCTGCGGGTCGTCGATCCGCGCCCGCGGCATTGCGATCGTCGTCGCGCCCAGGCTGGTCGTCAACGTGCGGGCGCGCTTGCCGTGTCGATAGCCGGTGCGAACCGGGCCCACGCGTTGGGAGCGGGCCGCGCCCAGCGCGGCCTCCAGTTCTTCACCGACGATGGCTTCGATCATGGCCCGAATCCGCTCCCGCATCAGCTCCTCGAGCGTCCCTTTTTCTTGCCAGGCGCTCCTGCTATCCGTCTCCATGGCGTCATCCTCCGGCACCCGCCGCCAAGCGGATGTGAGTTGTGGCTCAACTCGCCGGATCTTGACGCCTTTTCACTTTTTCCACCAACTTCGCGACACTACCCCCGCTTTGCTACACTCAGGGCGCATTTCTGATGAGAGCATCGTTACTGCAATTTACGAGACATGACACTAGATTGTCGTCGCAATGTTCCGATATGCCCTTTGAAAGAAGCCTTGATTCAGTGTGACGTCCTGGACGCTGACCGCGAAGGGATAGACATAGATCGTACTCGGGCGATTGGAACTCGCCGGCATCGCGTTGACCCCCGGAGTCACAGACGCGCCGCGCATCCCGTGAAGATCACCGCGAGCAGGATGAGACACCAAAACCGGTCTGCCACCTCTGGTCGCTTGCTATTTTGTGACAACACGTGACGCCCTCCGTTTTCGTTCTCCGCTGCCACGATGCGCGAGCTGACTTGCAAATAGGAGCACCCCACCACACCCCACCCGAACGATCCTAATTTCCCGCAGGAACCACCGGCGCCCAATCGCTTAGTGGCTATTGAGGCGTGGATTCGCGCGCCCGACCGTGATCGAACGCCTTGCTTTCGCGAAGGCGGCTACATGATCGGTGTTGCCGAGTGCATGGGGGGCTGGTTCCCAGGCTGCGCACGGCAGGTCAATCGTTTCCGTTGCTCAAGGAAACCTGAATCTGATAGCGGTGACCCCCACGAATCACCGATAGATAAAGGATTGGACCCTCCCTGCCTTTACCGACCGCATCCTCGAACTCTTGAACATCGCGCGTGCGCTCGGCGTCCACTGCTACGATCGTGTCGTGTGACTCTCCGATGTCGCTCTGGGCAACGACGATCGCGCCGAGAAACGCCGGGGGAAAAAATAGGCCGCCGGCCATAAACGCACCCGCGAGAACCAGTTTGCCGATGTTTTGTTGATTCTCGAGACCAGCCCGCGCCGCGGGTCCCTTCGGATTCACTCGAATCACCTTGGCGCCGCGCAACAAGGCGCCCGTCCCAAGCCTCCCCATCCCGTCACTTACTTCGATTCCGAGCTCGGGCACTTCGTAAGTAAGACCAAGATTTCCAGCGTTCTTCTCACGGGCGTAGTCGTCGACCGACCCAAGGCCGGATGAGGGGTTGTCGTACTCCTGAGCCCTCACGCGAGAGGTAATTGTCGCTTGCAGAGTCAGCGACATGAGGACCGCCATCGTCACGCCTGAAGCGATGCGCCGAAGAATCGTCCGGCCGCGGCAGTCCATCTTAATCTCAGATGTTGCCACCACTGGCCTCCCGCTTAAGAAGTGCCCTCCGTCCCCGGACCTGCTAGAGCTTTTGACTCGATACGCGCTCTCTCGGTCCGTTTTCATCCAGCTGCTCACTCTCGCGTCGGTCACTCTTCGCGTTCCTGCTCAAGTGGCTCAGGTTCTAAAAAGGCACCCGCTCCGAGCGCCAATTTGCACAAGCGACAGCGGTCCTCTACGAAATCACAGCCAGCCGTACCATTAGGGAATCATCCGGCACTCGAAAAGCTTGTTAGCGATCGGGGCGGCCACCTGGTTGATGAAGGCCTGTTGCATCTGGGGGTCATTTTGCAACAGCTGAATCGCCCGTTGTTCCTCGGGGCTGTGCGGTTGATTCCGCTCTGCCATTAGCTGCGGACAGGACGAATTTTGGTACCTCTGGATTACTTTATTCGCGATCCGGTCCAGAATCGGGAACTGTTGTGCCCCTGCTTCACTCGCAAAACACATCACCACTGCTGCTCCCAGAATAAACCGTCTCATTTAGCATTTCCTCCATCGCTTATTGTCATCAGACTGCGGACGCTACGTAGACCACCTGGCTGCCATTAAACACGGGTTTAAAGTAACTACCGTTGTAATAATAATAGTACTGGCCATTAATCTGGGTCGGACTAGCGCTCGGAGGTAAGGTGGGAATCGTAGTGCCAACCGGCATTGGTGATCCCGCCCCCCCAGGCGCCCCGACATTCTCGATAATCGTCGTTGATTGTGGTGGTGCCGTCGCCGACCTCATCGCAGCCCCAACAGCCATTCCACCAATCATGCCCAGAGCCGCAGCGCCAGCCTCGGAACCGCCACCGCCACCACCCGAAGAGCCACAACAGCCGCCGTAGGGATCCCAGCCGTTGTTACTCGCTGTGTTCATGTAGCTCGTGTTGGCGTTATACTTCTGGTTCTCGAGATTATGTTCGTTTTGGTACTGCTGTTGTTGCAGACTCGATGCTTCGTTGTAACGGGTCTGGTTATAATTATAGGCTGCGGACTGCGCACTCGTCCCGTAGG